>Ga0154940_138_pt1 | contig 5097 bp, 6 predicted proteins | sample RifCSPhighO2_01_FD_105908 | JGI IMG/M metagenome (GOLD analysis project Ga0154940, IMG submission 105908) | Candidatus Yanofskybacteria bacterium RIFCSPHIGHO2_01_FULL_41_53 | reverse complement strand
AAACCCGGAGAGAAACCTAGTGGAAATAATAGAGTGGTCTCATAATAAATTTTTTGTTGCCACTCAATTTCATCCTGAATTAAAATCAAGGCCATTAGACCCACACCCATTGTTTAGGGGATTCATAAAAGCAGCGGCTAAATAAATACCCTCTACCCTATTTGGGGGGAAAAAGACTTTTTTCGGGGTGGGGTTTACTTTTAATCAAAATAAGATACAGTACGTCCATCGTTGTTCATTTAAATAAAACGGAGTAACGAATGTCTAGTCGATTCAGGCTACTGGTATTTATCGGATCTGTCATATCTAGCGGTTGTGTTATGGATAGTTGCAAGAATCCATTAGTACCGGCTTCTACGGACGGATCTTCTGAGATCAGATCCGGTCCTGAGATATGGATTGGTCCTAATGTAGCTTCAGTTGATTATATAAAAATGTTCACGGATAAAGAATTATGGCCGGAAACATTTAATATTATAAGCACTTTTCAGTTTTATTCTTATCATCTTATGGATGGCTGTGGCCAATATTGCGGCGATAACTCGCTGGATAATTTTAGGAGGGTCGAAGCATTCCGGTGGCTTACTCAGAATGGAAAAGGAATTTCATTTGAGGCAGGATCTTTAAAGCATGCTGAGCACGGATGTGATGCAAGCGTTTCTCGTCTTGCGAGGGATGCGGTTCGGGCGATACAAAATGTCCAAGCCAACGGTGGCACAGTTACGGCTATCAGCCAGGATTGGCCATTCTATTCCGGCGAACTGTGCGGATATACTATAGATAAGTCGGCTAAGTTGGTGGGTGATTATGTCAATATTATTCATGGCTCTTATTCTGGTGTAGAGGTCGGCCTCATCGATGGTTATCCCGGCCATTCTTTCAAGGACATAGTTAATATAGTAAATTCTTTGGAAGAAAATAATATCAAAATACCATTTTTGCATCTTGATTTTGACCGGCGCGGTATTCAGCGTCCCGGACCTGATCCGGAAAGCAGATTCGGATTCAATCCGGATGAGGATTTCCCCAAGATGCGTGATTATCTTAGGAACAAGGGAATCGTGTTCGGTATCGTTATATGGGCTGATGGTTCCGGCTCAAGTGAAGAGTTTATTTCTGACTCGATTATCTCAGTCCGTATTGTCCAAAATGCCGTCGGCAATAATATAGACCGTTTAATATTTCAAAGTTGGGCTCATGCTCCGGTGACATCCGCTAAGTTATATCCGGATAATCTCCCGGAAACAAAACCAGGCACGCTTACCTGGCTGACTAATACCGAAGGAAGAAAATTCAGATAAATAAAAGCCCGTAAAGGGCTTTTTCTATTGAATAACTATCCCAAAGATCAAAGAATTTCCTAAAAATATTATGCCGTGATTGTGGTTGCTGGCGGTGCCATTAACTGATGCCTCAAGGTGTTTCCAGATCGGGAGACTAATTGAAGCGTCAAAGGCGATGTGATTCATCGGGACGATTCTTTTCTTAGTATTCGCTCGATTTAAAAACTCACGAGTTCTTACCCGGTTTACTGATGTGGCTATATCTAATTTCCATAATTTAGTCCATGCCCCGCTCAGTTTAAGTGAATCAATCGGCTGAAGATCATGGTCGTACATTTCTGTTATAGGCTCACTTAGGTGTTTGTAATTGAATATGCCGTCTTGCCATATATAAGCCGCACCGATAGAGTAAGAGCCTTTGATGTGGCGACTGTTCACATTTCCGTATAAAATATCCATACCAAGAGTTAAATAATGTTTTCTGGTAAACGAGTCGGCAGATAAGCCGACTTCTCTTATCATCGGCTCGTACTCGTTAGAGTAAAAGTAATCTACTGCCAATCCGAATGAGACTTTTTTCATTGTAAATCCGTTTTCAAGACCACTGAATTTAAATGCCTGGCCACCCAATTCATCTGGTCCGTAAATAAGTTTGGCTTTAGCAAATGATCTCTTGCCGGTAACCTCGGCATCTAATGTTAAAGTTCTAGCCGTTTGGTTTGGTAGTGATCTATCGATTTTTGATTTACCGAAGACCAGACCCGAGCCAAACCCTAGATTATACTTTGTTTGGGCTTCTGCCGAAACTGAGGCAAAGACCATGATTAATGTTAACCAAAAAACGTATCTAAATCTCATGCTATTTTCCTTGTAAAAGAACCGTCAGCTTAGTGATATTATAGTTTTCTATTATTATGTCAACCTTGGATTATATTTAATTTCTTGTTACAGTAAGTTCCATGAATCCCGTTAGAGATAACCCTAGCGGGTTCTATGGAAGTTAAAAGATAATGGTAATGCAATTGCTTCTGCCACCGTGCGGTGGTAGTGGGTGCTTGCACTATCTCTAACGGGATGAATACATTAAATATTATTTTGGTCATTGCCGGTGTTTTGGCGGTTTGGCTTATAGGAGTCTATAATTCTTTGGTCAGAGGCCGGAATCGGGTCAAGGAATCATGGTCGGATATCGACGTTCAGTTGAAGAGGAGATACGATTTAATACCCAACCTTATTGAGACAGTGAAGGGTTATGCAGAGCATGAGCGCTCCACTCTTGATGCCGTTATTCAGGCGCGTTCAAGGGCTATGGGTGCCCAGACCGTGGCAGAGCATGCTCAGGCCGAGAATATGCTATCTGGGGCCTTAAAGAGCCTTTTTGCCCTATCTGAGGCCTATCCTCAGCTAAGAGCAGTTGAGAGCTTTGCCAAGCTTCAAGATGAGCTTTCTGATACCGAGAATAAGATCCAGGCCGCCCGAAGATTCTATAATACCAACGTCATGGCTTTTAACACGATGATAGAATCGTTTCCGACTAATCTGATCGCCGGTCAGTTTGGATTCCAAAAATCAGAATTTTTTGAACTCAACAACGAATCTGCCCGTGAACCTGTCCCGGTCAAGTTTTAGGAGTAATCGCTCTCGTCCCACTCTCTGTTCATCAGGCTCCTCATCTTCATCTCCAGCTTTGGTATGATGGCATGATATTATCATCAAAATCATAGGTACCCTCGCTTGCCTCCTTCGCTTCGCTCGGCGCTCGACCTATGATTTTGATAATATATGCCATCAACCTTCAGCTATCGATTCGATTCGTCAAATGATTCACAGAGAGGGGGACTACGCGACTACCTTCCTTGATTAAATTTTCCTTAGCATTTCTGAAACCATTGAGCAACTTTAATACAAATTCAAGATATTTATAAAATTTTGCCGGGAACTGATGGGGGTGGTCAGGCTCGGTCGGGATTTTGGCCGATCCGCCTTCAGCGGAACGAAGTCGAGCCTATGGCGAGACGAAGTCCGCATGGCCTGACCGGGGGAATCCTCCAGCGGTCGGATAAAATGAATAAATATTGAAAAATTTGTTAATGTTGTGAACCGGTTGAATAAATTCTAAGGAAAGTTTAATCAAATACAAGGTGGCAAATTTATATCAACAAAAAGATGCGAATATTAGGAAGACGTGGTTATTGTTGACCGGGTTTTTTCTGTTTATCATTGCTTTCGGTTGGCTGATTTCTTATGTCTGGCAGGCGCCTGAAATTTTATATTTTGCAGTTTTCTTGAGCATTATCATGAACCTCGTTGCTTATTGGAAGTCGGATAGCATTGCTTTGGCAATGTCGCGAGCTCGGGCTATTTCTCGCGAAGGCAACGAGTATATTTATCGGATGATTGAGAATCTTTCTATAACAGCCGGTTTGCCTGCGCCTCGAATTTATTTAATTGATTCGCCTCAAATCAACGCTTTCGCTACTGGCCGTGATCCTAAACATGCTGCTGTTGCAGTTACAACTGGAGCAATTCAAAAACTTCAGAATGAAGAGCTTGAAGGTGTTTTGGCTCACGAGCTTTCTCATATCGGAAATCGAGATATTCTGGTTTCAACAATCGTTGTAGTCATGGCCGGACTCATATCAATATTGTCAGATATAATTTTAAGAGCGACATTTCATGGTTCATTCGGAGGAGACCGTGATAATCGTGGCGGGGGAGGCACAGTTTTGTTAATTGGTCTTTTTGCGGCTATCCTTGCTCCGATTGCGGCGATAATTATCCAGCTTGCCGTTTCAAGGAAGAGGGAACTCTTAGCCGATGCTTCTGGTGCTTTGCTGACCCGCTATCCTGAAGGTCTTGCTCGGGCCCTTGAAAAAATAGGAAACGATCAGGCGCCGATGCGCTTTGCTCACAATGGCACCGCTCACTTATTTATATCGAATCCGTTTAAGGGCAAAGAAGCTATAAATTGGTTCGCTAAATTATTTTCTACGCATCCTCCGTTGGAAGAGAGAGTAAGAATTTTACGTGGCATGCGGATTTAACCGCTTCACTTAATTCAATTAAAATGCTAAGCTGCCTTAGCTATTTTAATTGGAGGACAGTATGTTCTTGGCCGATCTATCAAGGGTAAGTCTTTTAAATTCTGACGTAGAAGATATCAATAGTCTCCTGGGTGAGCTTACCGGAAGACAGTGGCAATACAACAGATTTGATCTCAAAAGGCTTGCCAAGCAGAGAAGGTTTTACATGGTTGTTGCCGTCGAGAGTATGAGATTTGTCGGTTTAGGCTGTCTTAAGATAGATGACACGAGGTGGTTAACCCAAAATTATACTAAAGGATATATTGGCGATATTGTAGTAAATGAAAATTTTTGGGGCAGAGGGATCGGTCCGGCCATAATGAAAGAATTGCTGAGGAGGGCCAAAGAATGTAACTGCACTCAGGTTAATCTGACCAGCAATCCGAGTAACCCCAAGCGAGCAGCAGCGATTAAAATGTACGAGAAGCTGGGATTTCAAAAGATTGGAGAATTAAATCGCAGTAACTATTACAGGCTTGATCTTAAGAGCTGAAGAAGCTCTTTTTAATTGGAAAAATTTAAAAAATAGAGTATGATAAATTTGATTTATCTGCCTGGCGGCAGATAGGGAGAGGTCGCATAGTGGTCTAGTGCACCGCCTTGGAAAGGCGGCATGCCCGAAAGGGTATCGTGGGTTCAAATCCCACCCTCTCCGCATTGACAACTTATTATCGGCATGACCTAGTATCTTGAGGTTGCAGTGCGACCCGAGTGCCCGATAAAATAAGTTA
>Ga0154940_136_pt1 | contig 5698 bp, 9 predicted proteins | sample RifCSPhighO2_01_FD_105908 | JGI IMG/M metagenome (GOLD analysis project Ga0154940, IMG submission 105908) | Candidatus Yanofskybacteria bacterium RIFCSPHIGHO2_01_FULL_41_53 | reverse complement strand
AGATGGCGCTGATAAGGTCGCCCTCTTTGAGGCCATAGTCAGTGGGCTTTACAGCACCAACTTGATTTGTATTAAAAACAAAGAACGACCCCATTGCCAAGGCAATAACTGCAAAAAAGAGGATTTTTTTCATAGTTTTAATTAAGGTTAATTAATAAGCTAATTATACCACCCATCTTCATCAATTAAAAACCGGGGTTATGAACTCCGGTTTTTTCTGTCCTATTTAGCTGCAGCTAGAACTAAGATTTGCCGTTTAGATACTTACTGGCGATGCTCAAGGCGAATGAGGTCAAAATAACGATAACGGTCGTGAACAGAAGTTTTAACAAAATAACGTTCGGACCATTGCTCGTGGGAGAGGTCGTTAAGACCATCAGCATCCCAATGATGGCGAAAGCGATGGATGCCCAGACAAATACTTTTGTAGCTATTTTTTGCATAGTTTTAGTATATCAATTAAAACACTTTTCGCAAATCATATCATGCTTATGTTTTACTCCGAACTGCCTGCCCGCCTTTGGAGTTATCACGAGTTAAACCGACATAAACCAGATCATTGATCAAGTATTCCGGTAATACTGTATATGGTCGGCAAGTTGTCTGGTATCTTCCAGTAATAAACTCGGAAAGTTTTATCGTCCACTCTGACAATTGCGGGATCCGCAACTGATTCAACGATCACTGATTGCGGATTCGCATTGTCAAAATGAATGCCGTCGCTCGAAATAAAGCTGTAGAGTTCGGTTCCGCCCTGTTGAGTAAAATTCGCTGTAATAAGAAAAAATCTGCCGTCTGTAAGTTGCGTCATTGACGGGTCAACATAGTCGTAGATTTTTGTTTCTTCTTTTGTGAAGTTTAATCCGTCGCTTGAGATGGCAGAAACTATACAACCGCGGCCGCAAGCTCTTGATACATAGTAAAGGCGGACGCGTCCATCTGATAACTTGATCGCTTCGGGCACGCTTGCCCATCCTTGATCGTCGGTTTTTTCTGAATCAATGACCAGTCTTTCACGTTCAAAATTCAATCCATCAGGTGAAATTGCAGAAAATATTTTGTGTATTGCCGGCACTCCGCCCACGTTCGCGCCTTTATAATAAAGGCGGAAACGGCCGTCGGATAGTTCTACAACCGTTGGATCGCAAATTATAGTTTCATAACCGCCATATATCGGCGCCAGTCGTACGCCTGACTCCGCCTGGAAATTAAGGCCGTCTGACGAAATAGCCGATTCCATACTACCCCTCAATCCGCAGTAGTACATGCGAGATCTTCCATCCTTGAGTTTGTGAACATACGGAACTTGCCCCCCGGAAACTCTGGTTCCCGCATCTTTGGTCCAGGTAATCGAAATAATGGGTGTTTGTGGAGAGGACGATGGCAACGGCGATAAAGAAGGAGATGAAATCGGCGAAGCAAGCGGCATGGACGTCAAGGAGGATTTTTCGACTACCGAATTCGGATTATTCGCTGGGTTGTCCTCCGGACATAAGCCCGGATCTTTCTGCTCCGCCACATCCCATATGTTATCCGGACACAATTCGGCTTTTTTCATCGGTGTTGATGTTTCTGTCCTCGCATAAACCGGAATTTGTTTGACCGAACCATAATCACTGCTTTTGGGATACCAGCTGAATTCACGATTATTTATGCAGAACACCTTCTTAAAGAAGTTGGGGTCATCTTTCACGGCTTGATCGCCAGAGGTATTCACCCAATGGAGATTGCCTTCATCTTCTTTGGTCGTTTCTACCCCGTAAACTTTTGGGTCATCCACTTCGCAATTTCTGAATAAACCGCTGGTAACATAGGAATCACGAGTTTGGAGTGTGACTTTTTTCACTCTTTGGAATCCGCCCAGATGTCCGTAAAAATTAAAAATTACCGGATTTAAAAATAGCCGTTTGTAACCGAAGCTGTTAATTATAAAAATGTCGGGATCGCCGTAGTCGGAGACGCTTATAAGGTCGCCTTCTTTTAACTCATTTTTAGGGGTTAGAACTGCATTAGAAAATTCGGGCAAGATTAACAATAAAGACACGAGAAATAGCGGCCAACACTTTTTCATATACCCAAATTATACTCCTTGAGTTGCTCAATCAAAAATGGAATTATGAACTTTGGTTTTTATGTCGTGTCTTGCTCCGAGCATTGGGACAAGTCAGAACTGCTTTACAGGCCATAACTGGCCCATCGCCATTCGCTTTTGTTAGGAGTTGGTAAGGTTTTGATTGACTATTTTTTGAACCTCTTTAATTACTTGTGTCTGTGGCCTTGTGGCATCAACGATATAATCAGCATACTTTTTTTGAGCTGTGCCGTGTTTAATAAATTCTGGAATAGCTACTTTGGTATCGTAATCTGTTATATGTGCTTTTCCAAATCTAATAGCTCGGCGTTTAAGCATTAGTTCGGGATGAATTTCCAGATAAATCTTAATATTGAGCATATCCCTCACTCTCTTGTCCTTGAAAAGCATAAAGCCCTCAATAAGAATAACGGGCTTAGGTTTTAATGTTATAAGCTCTGGCCTAGCTCCCGCCTTCTTGGGAAATGACTTTGTATGAACTTCTTTGCCATTTTGTAATGCTTTCAAATGCTTCAATAAAACATCAAATTTAAGGTTAGATGGTTTTTCCCAATTTCGGAAACCATATTTTAACGGAAAATTCCGAGGATGCTTGAAATAGTTATCTAACCTTATGTGCTCGTGGTTTTTGTTAGATAACTTAAGTTTTTTGCAAAGAGTTGTCTTGCCAGAGCCCGATGGGCCAACAACTCCAACAAAGATAGTTTTCATTGTTTTTTAATACCCTTAACCTCTTGGATAAAGAAATCAACCCCATCAGATTGGATTTTGGCATAGCCAGCATTTGAGAATGAGCCAACTGGTAGTTCGCCCCATTTTACATAGCCAGTGTGCATTAAGAATGTCCTTATACAACCTCCGTGTGTAATAACGAGGACTGTTTTACTCGGATAAGCAATGGCCATTTCTCTTAATTGCGTAATAAACCTGCCAATGACTTCTTCGTCGCTTTCAATGTCGTCGGCAAACTTAAAACTTTTTGCCTCCTTCTCTGATAGTTGTTTCACCTTGTCAAAAAGATGCTGGAAGTTCTTTCTGTAATCTTCACCAATTTTGCCTTCCCAGCTTCCATAAGTTCTCTCCCTTAATGCCTTTGATGTCTGGATTGCCAACCGCCTTTCAAGTTTAATAATTTCTGCTGTTCTTTGGGCTCTGTGTAGGTCAGAAGAAAAAATAGCATCAAAATGAATATCTTTTAATTCTTGGGCTGTTGTTTTGGCTTGCTCCAGCCCAGCTTCGGTAAGTGGAGAGTCGGATTGCCCCATTACAATACCGCTTTTATTCCATTCAGTTTCTCCGTGCCGAACAAGATAAAGCGTGCATAGATTTTTATTTTCTTGCTTCATAAAATGATTTAACCACAAAAAAGCTCTAACGAGTAGAGCTGGATTATAGGTTCTCTTCTAATTTGGTTTTGATTTTTTCCAGAACTTCTTGCGGAGTTTCAAAACCTCGGTCAGTTTTATAATTATGTCCCCAAAGGACATCTCTGAACGTAATACCTTCAAAGTTTCTTTCTGAAGAATAACGAGGAATAAAATGACAATGGAGATGTCTCGTTTCATTACCAAGCAAGGCATAGTTAAACCAATCGGCTTGGAAGGCGTTCTTTACTGCTTCTCTCAAGTCCTTCAATACTTTAACCAGTTCTGTGGATTCTTCTTCTGTGGCATCGGCAAAATCCAAAGCATCTTCTCGGTTGCACCAGACAACACAACGACCTAAATATCCCTGATTTGGATGAATAAACACGCTCCAGTGTTTATAGTCCTTCATTTTGTATTTTGAGAAATCTTCCATATTTTACCTCTTTTTAATTGAACCAGAGATAGATTAGCATTGTTTTAGGATAATAAAAAGACCCCGACAAGGGTCAAAACTCAAAGTTCCTCATTGGGGTCATTTAAGCTCTGGGATTCACCACAATTACACTTAATCTCTTTGCCAGTTCCACAACCCCAAGGAGTAAAAACATAGTGATACGGACTACCGAACCAACCAGCCGTTGCTGGACCATAAAGTGCACACTTTTTAGAGTGTTCTTCCAACCATTTATTACGAATGCCCATTTCAACTTCATCAAGAGTAAAAGTTAAAGTTAGGGTCTTCTTCGGTTCTGACATTTCCATATCTCCTCAATCAAAGAACGTTGCCATATATTAACAACAGAATTGTTTCGTGTCAATTAATCGGTGAGGATTTATTAGGGCATATTCCGGGTCTGGATTGGGGAATATATCTTCATAATAAGAATCGTCAACAAATGCCGCCAGATAAAAAGAAAAGCTTATTGCAAAACAAATCACTATTTTTTCTACGATAGATAACTTCTTAGACAGCACGGTTAATATAGTCGCCCAAGCTACGGCCACCATCCATATACTCCCGACAATATATACAAATGCCTCGCTGTGATAAATTGAACTCATAAATTATTTCTAAAAAGACCTAGCTGTTGAATCCGTTCTGTCGGCCGGGCATCTATTTTTAACTGATTCATTACCGTTTCTGTTATAAAATATTTTCGCCTCTTGTGCCATATCGGAACTAGGATTTCACGCCTCTCGTATGCCTTAATTTTGCCCCTAGATAGGGTTTTGGTTGCCAAGAGATACTTTTGGCTTACACAAGATTTTTTAACCTCTTTATCCTTGTTTTGTAAAAATTCCCGTTTACTAACGGGTCGGTCAAAATACTCTCGGATATAGTATTGGGCCTTATTCTTCCTTCTCATTATTACGGCCTAAATTAGAATTTTTTAGTTCTCTTTGCTTCAATACTTCTTCAAATAAAATTTCGTAGGCCTCACTGACTTTCCTTGCCTGTTCTTCCGATGGTTCTGCCGGAGAATAGACTACCTTGTATAGATTTACAAGATTATTGGCCCTACGAGATGCTTCTTCATCAGAAATATCTTGGCCGTAATGCTTCTTATACAATACCTTAAATTCTTCTGTGGCTTCTTTGGGTAGCATATTTAGCTATTTGTTTTTTTAATCAAACTTTCAACAAAATCCTTGGCTTCCTTGAGTTTTTGCTTACTCTCCATTCTTTGTCTTATGGCTTCCTCTGTTAATTTACTGACACGATTTATTTCATTTTGATTAAATTCCGGCACAACAAAATTTTCTACAAATCCTTTTATATTTAGGTGTTTATTAGTTGCTCCGTAGGTGTATCTATCTACAATTCTTTTTCCGTATTTGGACTGGAGAATTACTAAGGACATCTATGACAAGAAACATCAAGACTATCACGACAAGATACAGCTCTCAAACATTGAACTTGAAGAACATACAAAAGCCGATTATGACTATCAAACCACCGTAGCATCAGTGCTTTCTGTTGCCCGTCGTGCTAAAGCAATCTTTGAAAGTTCTGAACCTGCTGAACAAAGGGTATTTTTGAACTACTTACTTCAGAACCCAACTGTAAAAGAAAAAACGCTAGGTTTTACCTTGCGTTCTCCCTTCAATCTAGTATTAGAACTAGCCGACAGTCCTACTTGGCTCCGCGGCCAGGACTCGAACCTGGAACCATCTCCTTACACATGATCCATAACTTTCGTAGTGGCGTGGACTATATCTTTCCCGAGACTTTCGTCTG
>Ga0154940_110_pt1 | contig 54371 bp, 49 predicted proteins | sample RifCSPhighO2_01_FD_105908 | JGI IMG/M metagenome (GOLD analysis project Ga0154940, IMG submission 105908) | Candidatus Yanofskybacteria bacterium RIFCSPHIGHO2_01_FULL_41_53 | reverse complement strand
GAGATGCTTAATGAGCATAGAAAACACAAAAAGCACTCACGTGCTTGAGAAAATTACAATTATTGAGGTGGTCTGATTGAGACTGGGCTGTAGGCTCGTTAGAGCATTAATAGGATACTACATTAACATACCTTAGTCAATGTCTACCGTATCTACTTAAATCCGAATTTTTCTTCGAGACTTTTGAAGAAGTAATGCTTCTCTAGCTCGGCAAACTTAATTAGATGAGGAGAGTTCTGAATAACAATTTCATCCCCTATTTCCAGAGGAAAAATAGATTCCCCGTCAGCAGCTAATATAACATCGATTTTTTGACCCGTCTTTGAAAGCGAAAGAATCCCTCTTTTCTTATAGCCCAGCACTTTGACTGTTATCTTGTTATTATACTTAACCACAACGCTTGGCGTCGGAATACTGTGGTCAAGAATTTCAGTAATAATCAGGCACTTGATATCGGGCATAACTATTGGCCCGTGAGCAGAAAGATTATAAGCGGTAGAACCGGTTGCCGTTGCCACCATTACCCCGGTTCCACGAATATACTGAACGGGATGATCTTCCACCCTGGCCTCAAGCTCCATTACTCCCAAAGGATTTTTAACAACAATTTCATTAAGGGCGTCCCCGGAAAAAACTACTTTATTTTTTCTTCTAACCTTGGCTATAATCATCATCCGTTCAATTGTGTTGTATTTATTACTAAAAAAACTTTTCAAAGCCGGTAAAAAATCCTTTTCGCCCCTGACCGAGGCAAGAAACCCGACATTACCAAGGTTAAGTCCGAGTACAACTGAACCGAATTCGTGATATTTGCGTGCCGCCTCCAGGATTGTCCCGTCTCCACCAAGAGCAATTACCACTCCGGGTTTCTGTGAATCTGCTTTTAATTTAGGGAACTTGTCTTTAGCAAGCTTTGATATCTGATTAGCCCAAAAAACAGCTCGTTTGCTGTCTGAATGATAAAATATATGATAAGTGCCAGAAGCTTGATTAGTCATGTTGGTTCTGCTATACTTAGTGTAAAATATACACCATGGATAAAAAAAGTGCAAATTACGATTACGTTCGGGTGGTTGCCGCCGTGCCTAAAATAAAGGTCGGCGACATTGATTATAATGTAGAACAAATTTTGGATTTTGCCAAAAAGGCCGATCAAAAAGGAGCCTCGATTACAGTATTCCCCGAGCTTTCAATAACCGGCCATACAATGGACGACCTGTTCCATCAGCGACTTCTTCTTAATAAAGCTGAGGAGGCCCTTACTCGGGTAACAGAAGAATCAATGGAAACGTTCTGTTATGCCGGACGGACCGAAAGTCGGGTCGGTTTCATTGTCGCCCCGAGGCGACTGGCAAATGCCATCCGATGCAGAAGCCACATTATAGCTTAAGAATTTAAAATAATATGACAAGATTTCACCAATCAGTGACAACAGACATAGTTATTTTTACTATATCTGATGAACAGTTAAAGGTATTGCTGATTAAGAGAGCTAATGAGCCATTTAAAGACCAGTGGGCACTTCCTGGTGGATTTTTGTTTGAGAAGGAAGAACCGGACAAAGCCGTAGTAAGAATTTTATGGAAAAAAGTCGAAATAAAAGATGTTTATCTTGAGCAACTTTATACTTTCGGCAGTTCAGGCCGGGACCCAAGAGGCAGAATAATAACGATCTCCTATTTTGCCTTAACTCCAAAAGATAAGATAAAAATAGTTGTTTCAGACAAGGTCCAGACTCCAACTTTCAGATCCGTTAAACAACTTCCGGATATAGCCTTTGACCATAACCGGATAATCACCTATGCCCTCCAGCGCCTTCGATCCAAACTGGAGTACACAAATGTGGCCTACTCTCTTTTGCCGCAATACTTTACTTTTAATCAGCTTCAGAGAACATACGAAATAATACTCAATAAAAAACTTGATAAAAGGAACTTCAGAAAAAAGTTCATTCTTCTTGGACTTATTAAACCTACTAAAAAAGTATTAAAAGGCGAACGTCAGCGACCAGCAAAGCTTTATCAATTTATCTCGCGCAAGCCGACGGAACTCAAAAAATTTTTCTAACTCCAATAAACCTAGCCGATTCGGTTATACAGAGCTGATGACAAATCAAACTCTATTCAATTTGAATAAGGGGCAAGCTAGCCTTGGCCGTCAACTTGATGTAATATAATACCCGCACGATAGAACCTTTAAAACGCAGAAGGAACCGATGAAAGTGAGCCAGGATAAGGTACGGGGAATGTTTCTTGGTATTGCCATAGGCGATGCCTTATATATGCCGGTTGAAACCTGGTCAGCAGAGCAAATAGCTGACAAACACGGCCGATTAACCAGTTATATCCGTCCGGACGGCCACAAATGGTTTGATGGCCGGGATGCCGGAACCTGGACTGACGATACTCAGCTGACGTTAGTTGTTGCCGAATCGCTTATCGCCAAAGGCAAAATAGACCTTGATGATCTAGCTTCTAGACACGTTGAATCGTTGAGAAAAGATGGAGACAGAGGATTCGGCGGAACGACAAGAGAAGCAATTAAAAATTTGGCTTCGGGAGTTCATTGGTCAAAATCCGGCAAGAGTAAAAATCCGAAGCATGGAATCGGAAACGGAATGACGATGAAAGTTGCTCCGCTTGGAGCATTCCGGGCCTCTGCAATCTGGTCTGAATTGTGGGTTGAGGAAAGATCAAAATTTATTGATAACTTGGTTCATTTTACATTGATGACTCACAATAGCAAGATGGCCGTAGAATCAACTTTGGCTCATGTATACGCCACCGATATCTGTCTTAATCATGATCCGATAAAAGATTTTCCCCTAGAATCGTTCTTTAAACAGATAATCAAGATGTCTGATTTTATTAATTACAGAAGCCCGACGGCAGAACCGGAGCTAACGCTAACCTCCAGACTGGAAATGCTAAGAAGATTCAAGGTAGAGTCCCTAACGCAGGATGTGATAATTTCTGCATTTGATAGCGGAACGTCTTACGTATACGACTCCCTCCCCTTCAGCTACGCGTTCTTAATCAGAAACCCCAGATCGATAGAAACACTATATGATGTTGGCAACGCCGGCGGAGATACAGATACCAACGCTTCGATTGTCGGCGGATTATTAGGAGCCTTAAATGGTACATCGATATTCCCTCAACACTTAATTGATGGGCTATGGCAAAAAGAAAGAATCATCGATACGGCTGATAGATTTTATGACAGGTTCTTCATAATTAACCCTTCTTCGCGTAAAGCTACGAAAGACAAGGAAGGAAATCAATGAAAGTAATCTACTACTATGGCGAGCCGCCTGAATCATTCAGTAAATCTATATTTTTGGCTGGACCAAGTCCGCGAAGACCCGATGTTCCATCATGGCGTCCTGAGGCCTTAAGAATTCTAGAGTCAAAAGGGTATGATGGGGTTGTATTTATTCCTGAGCCAAAGCCCGGAGATACTGTAAAGTATGACTGGGCTAAAGCCCCGCAATGGGAACATAAAATGCTTGATATGTCAGATATGGTCCTCTTCTGGGTAGCTCGTGATTGTACACTTATGGGCTATCAGGAATTTAAATTCCCCGGATTTACCACCAACGTTGAATTTGGTCACTGGGTTAATTCCGGAAAGGCAGTACTCGGCCATCCGCCAAAAACGCCTCATACAAGCTATCTGAGATTTATGGCTGATAAGTTTCATGTTCCAACGCTATTTACCCTAGAAGAAACTATCAACAAGTCTTTGGAGCTCATCAAGGACGGTGCATTAAGAAATGGCGGAGAAAGAGAAATTCCATTGTTCCTCTGGAACACTCAATCATTTCAGTCATGGCATCAATCTCAGAAAAGAGCCGGAAACAGGCTTGATGGAGCAAAGATTTACTGGACATTCAAAGTCGGTAAAAATAAAGAAAAGGTTTTTTACTGGGCTATCCACCCCAATATCTATGTAGGCCCTGAGAACAGAAATAAAACAAATGAGGCAGTTCTATCAAGATTCGATATCTCTTCTGTAGTCTTATACAAACGCAAATCCAATGTAATGGACTCAGAGATAGTTCTTATCAGAGAGTTTCACAGTCCGGCAAGGAATAATAATGGATTTGTCTGGGAATTACCTGGGGAATCGTCGCCAACAAGCACTGATCCTCTTCAAACAATTGCTGACGAAACTTCGGAAGAAGTTGGCCTCACGATTGATAAGACCCGCTTTCAACCCGTTGGTTTAAGGCAAATGGCAGCGACAATGTCTGCTCACCATGGAGCGCTCTATTCCGCCGAACTCACCGATAAAGAGCTTGCTTGGCTAAAAAACAAAAAAGGAATTCCTCACGGCGCTGATTATCCCAATAACCCGACCGGAGAAAGAGCCTATACCGAAGTTCTGACCTTAAGAGAAATTATGCAAAGTGATTTGACGGACTGGTCAAATCTTGGTATGATTTTGTCAGTTGTTCGTTAAAAAGGAGGGGGCCAAGAAATCTATGACTGGAGTGATGAGAAAATCACTATTAGTCGTTGACGTACAAAATGATTTTTGTCCGGGTGGAACATTAGCCGTCACTAACGGCAACAAGGTTGTTGAACCGCTAAACAGAATGATTACCTTTTTCTCCAAGAATACTTGGCAAGTAATTTTATCGAGAGACTGGCATCCAAGAGAAACTAAACATTTCAAAGAATTTGGCGGTATTTGGCCGGTACACTGTGTTCAAAACACGCCAGGAGCAGATTTTCACCCTAAGTTATTAATATCACCCAAGACCTACATTATATCAAAGGGCTATAGTAACACAGATGACGGTTATTCGCCGTTCGAAGGAGTCTGGCTTAGAATAAAAGATTGGCCGATATCCCTTGAGGCGCTATTGTGGAGAACTTCTGAACTATACATTGGTGGACTTGCAACCGACTATTGCATAAAAGCCGCCTGCCTTGATGCCAGAAAGATTGGCTACACAGTCTACCTTCTGACAGATGCCTGCCGAGCAGTTAACCTGAAACCGACCGATGAAGCTGATGCCCTTAAAGAGATGCGACAAGCCGGAGTGATCTTTACCACTACCGATGAAGTTTTAAATCAGAATGAGTCGAGCTAAGCTCGACTTTTTTGTTGTTTGTCCAAAAGCATAGCGATTGGCTACAAACAATAAACCCCGTACCAAACCCGCCCCCGACCCCTACGGCGATCAGCGGATAAGTTTAGTGCGGGGTTGACGAAATAACGAAATTAATTTAGAATATAGCCAAAGTTCGTTAAGAATTTAAGGAAGCAGAGTGCTATACCGAGGCCGCGACGGTGATAAGCCGATTACAGAATCGTTCCTTGATACAGATTTTTATAAATTCACAATGGGTGATTTTATATTCAGTGATACCCAGCTTGCAGATGCAGTTGTTACTTTACGTTTGAAATGCCGAACTAAAAATATAAAACTTGGAAATGTGATCCCGATGACTCATCTCAGAGAAGAGCTGGATCATGCCCGTCGCTTAAAACCCACAAATTCAGAATTATATTATCTGCGAGGTATGGATGTATACGGTAACCGGATGTTGTCCGAACCGTATCTTCAATTTCTAAAGAACATCAATCTACCGGAATATAATATGAGATATACCCATGAAGGAGACATTGAACTTGAGTTTGCAGGACCATATAAATCTAACACCTATTGGGAGCTCTTCGGGCTTTCGATAGTAAATGAGCTCTATCATAGATATGCTTTGCGTAAATGTCTCTACTCAGAGGCTGAGCATAGCCGGTATATGATGACGGGTCTTTCCCGCTTATTAACCAAAGTTGAAAAGCTTCGCCAGTATCCTGACCTGACTTTCAGTGATTTTGGTACCCGCCGGAGAGCATCTCGTGACTGGCAAGAAGAAGTAGTTGAGGTTATGGCTACCCAACTGCCAAAACAGTTCAGGGGCACCTCTAATGTTTATCTGGCGATGAAATATAATCTTGTACCTATCGGTACCTCAGCCCATGAACTTTTCATGGTTGCTGCCGGACTTGCCGATATAGAATCAAATGGCGATAGAGATGCCATACGAGCATCCCAAAATGAAATATTGGGAGCTTGGTGGGATAAATATGGCCATGGCCTTTCAATAGCCCTGACAGACACCTTTGGAACTAAGTTCACTTTCGATAATGCTCCGGCTGAAGTAACCCGAGACTGGAAAGGCACTCGCCAAGATTCAGGTGATCCATTACGTTATAAACAAAAGGCTTTGCAATGGTATAGATGGCGTGATGTAAACCCGAAGGAAAAAATGATCGTATTCAGCGACGGACTTGACGTTGATTCAATGATCAGGATCCACAAGGACTGCCAAGGTGAGATAATTGATACCTATGGCTGGGGTACTAATCTGACAAACGACTTTGAACCGAGACCCAATGTTGGACTTATCCCCCTCTCATTAGTAATAAAACCGGCAACAGTAAATGGCCGAGGCCTAGTTAAACTAAGTGATAATATCGCTAAGGCGATGGGAATACCGAAAGATATAGCAAGATACAAGAAGATATTTGATTATGATGAGACATACTTCGAACCATGTATGTATTAGAGGGACGGAATTTTCGTCCTTTTTTATTTGAAATAAAATCTCGCCATATGGCGAGATTAGACTACTAATTGAATACTGGGATTTTGTGACAAACAGAGATAAATTGCGGCCGCGGTGCAGTCAGCTAAAAATCCACGCCCGACACCCTTGTCATGGAACTTTACTCCATGCCGGAATGCCTCTTCAACTTTTCTGATAAATAAACGCTTAGAGGAATTCATCACTGAATCATACATCAATCTGACTGTCGGAAAGCCGTTAACAAATTCCCCATTGTGAGCTACGCCCGTAGGATTCGTTGATGAGGCAAGATCAGCCGAGTAATACTCAAAAACATTTCTAGCTTCCTTATGCTCAGGAATCGGACGACCATTATATCGGCAAAGGTTGTAAGCAAAACTTTTCATCTCAATAAGACTTGCAACATCAATTCTGCCAGTTCTTTTTAACATTCTTGTAGCTTTTTCGATGGTACCATCTACTGATTTTTCCAACACATTGTCAAAATAATGCTGACCGGCAACAATTGGGACTAGAAGTTCAATAATACCTTGATTTATTCTACCGCCAGAACGGTTTCTCAGGCTCTCTTTTTGAGCCCTGAGAGCGCATCCATATAATCCGGCAGGACTATAATCTAGCTCTCTTAATTCACTCGCTCTATTAGCTAAAAGCTCAAATGCCTCTCCCAGATTAATGGAAGCAGTTATGAAATACTCCAGCTTAAGATGCCGACTGATATCCGTAAATCTAGTTGTACATCCGGCCTTATCTGCAACGGGCTCAAGTGCAGATGCCAACATTACCAATCTGGCCGTTTCTCTTGGAGTTCTACTTGTATACTGCCAGGATTCTTTATATAACCTTTCATCAGGATTATCTGTTACGATATATCCCCGATCAAGAATACCAACATTGTAAAGCTCCTCAACCAGTTCCTTTCGGTCAGAGTTAAATTCAAACATTTTTTCTCTTAGCTCTTTCCCTTCTTCAAATTTGTTATTTTTGCGATGAAGTGCATCGTAGACATCAGCTATGGCAAGAATTCTACCATATTCCTGTATGAGCACTTTTGTACCTTCTGAATATTCATGTAGATAGGGTGGTAATTCAACAGGATAAATATTCTTCTGGAATCTATGGTGCCATAGAACTATGTCTGCCAAAAAATCGAATTTATCACGAAGCAAACGATGGCTATCCATCACATGGCTTTCCATTATCTTGCTGTCCTCCGGTGTCCAGCCGACTGTCTTATGAAGAGTACTCAAAGGTATCAGCGATTTTCCCAAGTCATGAAACACACCGGTAAAAAATAAGGCCTTTTCATCCAGATGCATAAACCTACCAATTCTTCTGGCCAATAAGCCGACTCTCAAGCTATGAGCATAAGTAAATTCACTCTTTTGTTTAAGGGCTGCTAGTAATCCCCTGATAGATGCTTTTATCTTTTCACTAATCTTAAGCTCATCCATGGTTTCTTCAAATTCAAGTTCCGTCTCTATGAGACTATCAGTTTTGACCATATCAAACCCTTCTTATTTTAAAGGATCATAGACCATATCATACATAAAATACTAATATTGACAAGAGTCTAATTTATATTAGAATATGGTCAGAATATTAATAACCGAAGGAGCTTAGAACAATGAGGACAGCAGTCTATGCTGGAAGCTTTGATCCGCTAACTAAAGGTTATCTTTGGGTAATCGAATATGGCTCAGCCTTATTTGATAGGCTCATTGTTTGTCTGGGTAATAACCCGGAGAAACGCTACACATTCAGCGAATCTGAGCGTATAAGCATGATAGAGTCTTCTTGTATTCATCTAAGCAATGTCTCAGTCTATCCCCTAGGAAAAGATTTTCTTGTTAATTTTTCAGAAAAAATAGGAGCTAAGTGGTTATTGCGGGGCATCCGGAATGAGAATGATTACAAATATGAAGTCGACATGCGCGATGAGAACAATGCTATTAATCCCGCGATAAATACGACATTAGTACTCCCTCCTCTTGAACTAAGGCGCGTCAGCTCGAGCTTTGTAAAAAGCTTGGTCGGCCCTACCGGCTGGAAAGAGATCGTTGAGAAACATCTTCCGCCAGAAGTTCATAAAAAATTTATTGGAAAATATTCAGATAAGGAGGGGTTGTGAACGCCACTAAAGAACGCTGGATAACGCTCTGTAAAAGAATTGGTGTTGATGATAATCCTAATAATCAGCTGACCGTTTGGAGAGATTGGGATGAACTGCGTATAGCTTATACCGGATCTGATAGACATTATCATAACCTTGGCCATATTAGCGACGGGCTCAAAGAACTTGATGAGATTCGCCACCTAACCAAAAATCCTGATACCTTGGAATTTGCCTGGTGGTGGCATGATTTTATCTACAAGACTACCCAAAATCATAATAATGAGGGTGACAGCTCAATCCATGCAGTTAAATCATTGTCGCAACTTCTTTCTTGCAATCATAGCCTAACAGCCAGTCTTATTCCAAAAGTTATAAGATTTATCTTAGCCACAAAACATGATTGCGTCCCTCAATCAGCTGATAGCCGCCTAATGATAGATATTGACCTATCGTCTCTTGGTACTTTGCCTGCCATATTTAACATAAATACGGCCAATATTCGTAAAGAATATTCTCATGTTTCTGATGATGATTTCGCCAAAGGCAGAATTGAATTCTTTAAAAAATTCTTAGAGAGCCGACCATCAATTTATCTGACAGAATATTTTAAAAATAAATATGAGGCTCAAGCTCAAGAAAACTTAGGAAGGTTGCTAACTACCAGATAAAATCCGCATTTGTGCGGACTTTTTAATAATCTTGACTTTATAATATACAAGTATATAGTGTATACAGTACACTAACAATCCTTCTACGCAGAAGGCCTCGAAGGACAAGCTGAGGGACGAATCATGAGAAAAAGCATAGGCGAAGTAACAGCCATGTTTTACGACAGTTGTTCCAGATTTGCCGAGGATCTTTATCCCGGCAGGTATTCTTTCGCTAAATGCCGTGAGCTAACCGAGCAAGCGGATGAGATGCAAAATCTAGCTAAAGAGAATGGGTCGATTTTTCTTGCTCACTACTATACCACACCTGAATTCCATGAACTGGCCGATAAATTAGGAGATTCTTGGGCCTTAAGCCAATACGCCAGAGACATAAAGGCGCCGAGAGTTTATTTTATAGCCGTAGCCTTCATGGGTCAAACAGCAAAGATGATTACCGGAGATCAGTCTAGAATTTTCATACCGGACACTCCGAAAGTCTTAGGATGTTCTCTAGTATTCGGGACAGATCATATCTGGATCCAAAATTGGCGGAAGGACAATCCTGGAGGAATTATCGTAGCTTACATTAACAGTGACCCCTACACAAAGGCTTTGACCAGCTATTCTAACGGCTATATTTCAACTTCCCGCAATACCGATAAAATAATTGCCCATGCTGTAAAAAATAACCCCAGCCGTAAAGTGCTTGTATTGCCTGATAAGTTCCTCGGTATCGTTATGAAGAAAAGGGCTATCCAGCTTCTTGAGAAAAATGGCATCAAAGTAAATCCTGATTTAATAGAGATATATGACCAGCCATTCAACGGATATAATGCCTGCTGTTATGTGCATGAGAAACTTGGCAATGATTCCATCTTGGTAGCTATGACTGAACATCCCGACGCAGAATTGATGATTCATCCGGAATGCGGATGCTCCTCATTTTGCTTAATGCAAGTCGAGGAAGGCAATATCCCCCATGGAAAGGCCTTTTTCCTATCAACTGAGCAGATGATTCAGCGGGCTATAGCCTCGCCGGCCAAAAAGTTTCTAGTTGCCACTGAAGCGGGTCTGATATACGCCCTGCGTACAAGATTGCCTGACAAAACATTTATTCCTGTTTCTGCCAATGCTCACTGCGATTTTATGAAAGGCAACACATTTGAAAAACTTCTGCGATCACTCCGAGAAGATAGATTAGAGATCGTGATTTGTGATAATTGTCCGAAATGCCTTGATCCTCTTAACCCCTACGAAGATGACCAAGTCATTCATATCCCCCGCCGAATCGCCCAATCGGCTAAAGAAAGTATCGATAAAATGCTGACTATAGTCTGATCCCGCTCTAGCGGGATTTTATTGTAGTCTTATGTGCTAACTCATTAAAATTTAATCTGGTCTCGGCATCTATTCTTTTTTGAATTCTAGTCAACAGGTCCGGATCAATTTTACCTAGATTAAGAGATGCTATCATAAAGTTAGCTCTCATTTCATTATCTCCAGAAGCTCTTGCTAAATCCTCAATAAATTTTTCAGTAAAAGTTTCGGCAAACAAATCTTTAAAGTCATTGTCACTCAAGTTCTCACCATCAATTTTGCCTCTTATGATAGACTGCCAAACCATATCGCCAGATACGCCAGACTCATTGGCAATTTTAGCCATCATTGCCTCAACTAAGCTAACGCCAAGATTGTAATGCTTTACCTTATCGTCATCTTCATAAAAAGACCTTACTGCTTTTACATTTCCCAAATCAGTATGTCCTCCGAAATAGCTGACAACTAGCTCACGAGACAGTTTCTCTGTCACTCCTTCATCAAATAGCTCAAATGAGTGGCTACTGTCGATAATTTCTTCCCTACCCTTAACAACAGCCTCGTGCCGAGTGTATCCGGATTGAATCTTAATTTTTCTCTTTCCTTCATAATCGTACTCAAAATAACCAAAACACTTATTTCTGGAGAAAGCATGAACCTCTTCGTGTAAAAGCACCATGATAAGACTTTGTAAAATACCGATGTCGCTTTTATTGCTTGTCGCCTCCTTGATTCTATCAAGGTTTACAGTAATAGCACCGGTCATTACATTATGATTTGCGACATCTTCTATACTGTTATCCGATATAATCAGTTCCGGATCGACAAAATTTAATCGTTCCGGATCAACGCTGGATTTAATTAATATTTCACGAAAAGCACTTTTTATCCACACAAAATCAACCTTAGCCAACAAGGCTTCAAATTCAGGATTTTCTTTTTTTCTCAAAGCTGCTTCTTTCCTAAATACCAGATCTCTTGTCTTAAGCAGAACCTGATCCTCTGGTTCGCCTGAATGTTTTAAAAATTCTACGGGCATATTATTTTAAGATTTCTTTGATTAAAAATTCTTTTAGCTTTCTAAACGCCTGACCACGATGACTCAGTGCATTCTTCTCCTCGCCTGACATTTCTGAAAAAGTTTTGTCATAACCTTTAGGGATGAATATCGCATCGTAGGGAAGACGTGGATGAGCAACGCCTCTTGGTTCCATCGTTATTTTACCTTCAACTTTACCGACAAAATTCCAGTATTTTCTGTCGGGGGCAACGAGAACAGCTGAAGTTTCAAACCAAGCATCCCTTTCTCCTTCTGGCACATTCTTCATCTCCGAGAGAAGGCGCCTAATCCATTCTTCTCCGGGAGCACCTTCGCCCGCCCAGCGAGCAGAATATATGCCTGGTGCACCCTCGAGAGCTTTGACACAGATACCGGAGTCATCGGCCATAGTCCATTCTTTAGTTTTTTTATTAATAAACCTCGCCTTCTTCAAAGCATTTTCTTCAAAAGTCTTACCGTCCTCAATCACGTCCTCGCTTATACCGGCTTCATCCGCGCTTATTATTTCAACATCCAAGTCTTTCAATATTTTTCTTATCTCTTCAACCTTCCCATGATTGTGAGTGGCAAAGATGATCCTCATGTTTATTTCCAGAAAAATTCTTTAACTTTTTGTTTTAGTCGTATCCATTCGGGACGATCGCCAAACACCATATCTGCCCCGATAATAAGTAAAATCGACCCCGGCGTAAAGGGCGTCAGTAAAATAATCAAACCTAATACTATAAAAAACCAGCCAATTATTTTTTTCTTTGAATCAACCATTTGGCTTTATTATAACAAAAAGGGGCTAATCAGCCCTAATACCAAAAACTACTTCTTCGTCAGGCTCCGCATGTACGCCACCAGAGCTTCAATTTCATCCGGCTCAATTCCCTTTGTCTTCAGAGCATTGGACATCGAGTCAGTTCCCTTGGGCGGCTTCTCAAGCTTCTTCTCCATCTCAGCCGGTTCGATCAGCCATCTCCTGATCTCGGTAACAGATAGTTTAGCCCCAACACCGTCAAGCGGTCCCTTTTTACTGCCCTTCCCCGCAATCATATGGCATTTTTCACACTTATAAGTCGTATACAGTTTCTTGCCCTGAGTAATAAGCTTAGGATCCGGTGCCTGACCATAAACAATACCACCGGCTATTCCTATCATTAGAGCAACCACCGCAAACTCTCGTTTCATCGTCTTCCCCCTACCATCCTTCACAATATAAATTATATTTTCTTCGAGTATTTGTCAAATTTAGTCTACGATGAGTAAAAAGACAACAAGATAGATGAGCTCAGAGACTATACTATCCTACGAGCAACAGATTATTACCTTCTCGGGACAATTGAAGTTGCTCGCCTCGCGAAGCTCCGGCGAAGTGAGGCCAGATTGCATGGTTTGTCAACGCCCTGAGTCTATCGAAGGGCTTTACAAAATCGGCAGCTTCACTTAGTGAAATGGCCTCGCTGGGGCCATGAGAGTGTCCTGAAGGGTAATAATCTGTTACGAGTTAAAATCCGAGTCTGGGTATAGTCTCTAAGTAACCTATTTGAGCAACTTTAGCATCTCCTGCCACGGACGTGTATTAATAATATCTTTGGCCTCCGCCCAACCTCTACGGGCTTGGGCGATGCCGTATTCGAGATACTGGAGATGGGAAGTATGGTGAGCATCGGAATCGATTGAGAATTTGACTCCCATTTCCACGCCCTTGCGGATATATTCGTCTTTCAGGTCAAGCCGATCGGGAAAAGCGTCTATCTCCATGACGGTTTTTGTTTTTTTAGCAATCTTAAGCAACTCTTCCACATTCACCTTGTATGCCTCCCGCTTATTAATTATGCGTCCGGTAGGATGAAAAATTATGTCCACATTGGGATTTTTCATGGCTCTGGTTATTCTCTTGGTCATGTCATCTTCAGACATATTGAAATTATGATGAACCGCCGCACCGACCACATCAAGCATAGCTAAAGTTTCGTCATCAATATCAAGCGAACCGTCTTTCATAATATTAACTTCAGCACCCTTTAAAATTTTAAATTTTGAACTTTGAATCTTGAATTTAGAATTTACATTGTCTATTTCGGCCATTTGTTTGAGAAGCTTTTTCTCATCACTGCCACCAGTCATGGCTAGAGATTTCGTATGGTCAGTTATGCAAATATATTCAAGGCCTAACTTCTCAGCCGCCTTAGCCATTTCTTCAATAGAATGCTCGCCATCAGTCCAATCTGTCTGAACCTGTAAGTCGCCTTTTAAATCATCGTAGCCGATAAGCTCAGGAATTTTATGTTCAAGAGCAGCCTTTATTTCTCCTGAGTCGTTTCTCATCTCGGGCGGTATCCAGTCCATCCCCATTTTATTATAAACCTCCTCTTCGGTTTTAGAGGCTAGACTGACCTTATCTTTCCAGAGACCGAAGTCGTTCAAAAGCCAGCCATGTTTCTCGGCTATTTTGCGGATATCGATATTATGCTGCTTGTTGCCTGTCCAAGCTATCATTGCCGAACCGTACGATTCAGGAGAAACAACGGATATATCGGCATCAATATTTATATCTAAACGGACAAGGGCCTTATGTTTACCTTTTGAATAAACGTGTTTAACCTCCGGAAATTTCAAAAAATTTTCTATTACCGCTTCGGGTTTTTTAGAAAAAACGATAAAATCCAAATCACCGATGGTTTCTTGCCGGCGACGAAGCGAGCCAGCAAATTCGGCCACCCCTACCTCCGGTAAAGCCCTTATCCTGTCAAGAAACATCTTAGCCGTAGGCATTATAAATCCAGAGACTAAACGTCCGCCTGAACTCTTAAGGAAGCCGATGCCTTTCAGAATTTTCTCCTCTGTTTTCTCGCCCATCCCTTCGATATTCCTGATTTTTCCGGCCTTAGCCGATTTTTCAAGCTGGTCAAGATTTTTTATACCAAGCTTTTTATACAGATGAAGAATTGTTTTTGGCCCAATACCCTCAACTGAACGTAAGCCTTCAATATCTACCGGCATTTCCTTTTTTAACTTTTCATAATCCTTGATGTGCCCAGTTTTTATGTATTCCTCTATTTTTTCAGCGATACCCTTCCCCACGCCGGGTATATCTTCGAGCGCTTTTATTCCTCCTTCTTTATAGATATCACTGACTTCCTCCTGCAAAGAGCCGATAATATACGAAACTTTCTCATAAGCCTGAGGCTTAAAAGGAACTTCTTTCATCTCAAGAAGAACCGCAATTTCACGGAAAATCTTAACTAATGCTTGATTTATCATTTTAAGTTATGGGATCTTAGGCTGAGGCTTAACCATGCCTCTGGGCACTTTTTCTCTTAGGTCCTTAAAAATTTTCAACTCAATAATGGTACCTATGGTAGTTACAATCCCGCCAATTATAAAAACTAAGCTAAAACCAAATCTTTGAGCCAGTATACCACCCAAAGCTGCCGCTCCGGCCACCGAAACACCCAAGGCAACTGATTTAAGAGACCATTCTAAGTTCTCCTGCTCCTTATCGAGATGTCTTGCAAAAATAGCTAATCTGGGCGGGACAAAGAAAGCCAAACCAATTCCAAATATTGCATGGATAATATAAATATGATTGGCGGTCGAAGCAAAAAGATACATAAAAGGAGATAAAGAAATTAAAATACTGCCGATAACCATTGAGTAAAAATCGTCAAACTCACCGTGATTTTTATCCAAATAACGGGCAATCGGGATCTGTAAGCCGACTTTGAAAATCTGCGATATAGCCGCAGCAAAACCCACCACCTCTAGAGAGCCGTTTTGTATCTGACCAATTATAAATACCGCGAATATCGGAGCAAAGACGCTAAGTCCGCCCTCAATATAGAAGTCTGACCAAACCATAATTTTTACGACATGATTGATGTGCATCTTTTATAATTTAAAAATTAAAAATTTGAGAATCTGACACTACTCTACATTGTATCAAACAAAAAGACCTCCGCAAGCAGAAAGGTCTTCTCTCTTAGAAAAGCTGATCTGTGCGATATTAAAGGTGAGGAAATCCGAATCCCGACGCATCATCGTCACCCGGAGGCAATAAATCAGTTGAAAATTGAGGAAGATGAAGCAACTCGCGAGTAGCAGAGTCAGGATCATCGGCATCTACCTGCCATAACTTAGCGGCCAAACCGGCAACATGAGGCGTAGCCATCGAAGTTCCGGATAAGATAACATAGCCTCCGTCTTTCCAAGTCGATTCTATATTCACGCCGGGAGCGGCAAACTCAATATCTTTTTCTTCCACAACATACGACTTGCTCTCTGAATTCAAACCCCTGGAGCTCCACTCGGCAATATCAAATATCGAATCAAACGCACCCACAGCTATTACATTTGGATTAGCACCTGGATAATCTATACTTCCGACATATGGACCATCATTACCAGCAGCGGCAACTACAAGAACATTTTTACTTACCGCATAAGTAATGGCATCTTTTATCAGAGTACTCTCCGTATCGCTACCCAAGCTAAGATTTACCACATTAACGTTATTATCAGCGGCAGTCTTAAGAGCAAAAGCGATATCATCAGACCAGCATGAACCATTGGTCCCGCAAACTTTATAGGCAAATAGATTTGCCTCCGGAACAACGCCGTAAATTCCTTTGCCGTCAGATCCTCCATCGGCCGCAATAGTACCGGCAACGTGAGTGCCGTGGCCATTTTTATCTTCACATTTGTCATTGATAACAGGGGTTTTGGGAGAGGTGAAGTCTTTACACTGAGCAATTCTATTCGTCAGGTCAGGATGATTAGCAAGTACTCCCGTATCAAGAACAGCTACATTAACATCGGCTCCGCCGGATGTTTTAACAAGAGTCGGATCGCTGTTATACATAGCCCTGATTCCCCATGGCAACGAGTCTGATGGTATGGGACGGGTCGGTGACGGCAAGGGTCTTTTACCTGTCGTATCATTACTATTCGCCTGACCAGTTTGAACAACGGGTGATTCGGGCAGAATATAAAGTTTGTGGACCGGGACAACCTCCACCCCAAAAACTTTAGCCACCCTTAATTGCCAATCCGTCAGATCGGTTGTAAAACCTTCTTTAAATTCGTGCCTGACGCCAAATGATTTCTTCCAAAAACCGGAGCTTGATTTAACCAAATATCTTGTATCCTCAGAAGCCCCGTAAGCAACGTCAGAAACCCCTAATAACAGGGAAAAAGCTAGCAAATAGGCTATTACTTTGGTGTTCATCTTATTGCTCTAAATATACCATAATCCCCCCGCCAGAGCAACAATTATCCACACCTACCTACTATGGGCCTTGCTCAGAGACTAAATCCAGACTCGGACCACATTCGGTTTCTGAGGCGATTCCAGAAGCGGCTAAAGCACGCTTCTAAAACCTTCGCCTTAATCCAGCAAAAACCGAATCTTAAGTACTCGGCAAAATTGCAGAACCAAGCCAATTTTGCCTGCGTGTTTCCTCCCTAGGGTACAGTCTCTGAGCTTAAAAATAGACGAAAAGCGAACCCCTTCCCATTTCGCAGACCGTCTTTTTTCAAGGAATACACAATAGTTAAATTAACCGATAATTTATGTTATTCCACAAATTTGAGTGGGGAGTCCGATATCTTTTTAGTATAAAAAGATGTCGAGCGACGAGGCTCAAATTTGTTAACTAAGTTGAGGTTAATTTAACTATTTGTCCGATGAAAGAAAGTAGGTCGAGAAAATAAAAGTAGGTTCGCTAATCTAGTATTCTTTTTTATCCCCATTGCCGTTTGATAGAATTTTATCTATCCCGTTTTTTATTTTATCACTAAGATACCTGACGGTTTCATGCATAATAATTGTCTGAATAAACGCCGTTCTAATTAGCCACTTTAGAATATAGATCAGGGCAATTGCTCCGCCCAGAAATGCGACTCCATAAGCGACATCTTCAACATAGACAAAGAACAGTTTGTAGCTTTGGCCGAAGAAATAACCTATTGACATAGCAAAAACTGCCCAGCAGGCTGAACCTAAAAAATTATACCAACTGTATTTTTTAAGATTGTATTTTAAAGAGCCAGCCATAATTTGGGTAGCAATTGTAAGGGAGAAAGTGAATTTAGTTATAAAAATAGCTTTACCGCTGTGTTTATGAAAATAGTGCTCAACTTTTTCGATTACTTTCCGGCTTTTTTCTTTGCTCCGCCCCCATTTATCAAGAGACTTGGCGCCAGTATAATAACCGACGGCATACCAAATATAGCCGTTAAGAGTGTGGCCAAGGGCAAAAACCCCTAGAGCCGGCAAAAATTGAACACTATTAGTCGAAACCAAAAAACCGCCTATAACCAGCGCACTTAAACCTTCCAGCGTCGCTCCGATAAACAAAAACAAATACTTATGTTCTATAAGTAAGGGAAAATGAGTTTGTACAAAATCGAAAACTTGCTCCATCTAAAATAAATAACAATCACCAAATAACAAACTATAAATAATGTCTAAGCTCCCACAATTAAATTATGGACAGTTTGAAACTTTGGATTTTAGAATTTTGAATTTATTTGGGATTTGGAAATTGTAATTTAGAATTTACTTAAAGACCTTAAGTGTTTGGAAGTCTTTAAGTAGCCCGTCTTTCATATTTGAATTATACACCGCCACGGCCGGATGATATAATGGAATAACTTTAACTTCCCCATACTTTGTCTGAGCCGTAAATATTTTACCGTGAATTTGGCTGATCGATCCAAGCTGAGAAGCCAAGCCTAGCCTATTCATTATATAAATCATGGAGAAACGGCCAAGAGTAGCTATTATCTCAGGCTGTATAATTTCTATCTGACGATCGAGGTATGGAACATAAGCCTCTATTTCCTCGGGTAACGGGTCGCGGTTCATCGGCGGACGATCTTTGACTATGTTAGTCACATAAACATCCGGACGTAATATCCCGACCGAGGCAAGCAGTTCGTCCAGAATCCTTCCTGAAGCTCCACAGAAGGGTCTGCCTTGCTCGGCCTCGTTCTTACCCGGTGCCTCCCCGACAAACATAATTTTAGCATAATGACTGCCTTCGCCTATCACAGGAAAGACTTTATTCTTAATCCGTTCTTTGTATAACGGTAAGTGTTTGCCGGCGACGATCTCATTTTTAATCTTGCGAAGAAGTTCTGTTCTGTTGTCTTTAAGCTGAGTTTCCATAGTAACAAAATCAAGCATATCGCATTTAAAAGTAATTAAAAAGGGGGCGACCGTAGTCGCCCCCTTGTCCAGTCCCGATGGGACTAGACGCTCGCCTCAACCGCCGCTTGGGCGGTTACTTTCCTCGCCTTGCGGGTTGCCGCGCCCTTCTTGGCCGCCGTTGACCGCTTGGCCTTCTTCGCCTCTGCAAGAGCCCTTTGCTCCCGAAGAGCACAGCGAACTGTGCGACGGACATCTCGAGCATTGCGCCGACGCTCTTGAGCCACCCGACGCCGCTTGGGCAGATCCGACCCCTCGAGACGCTTGAGAATACCCTCAAGCATGATGACCTGAAGATTGGCAGTCTCCGGTCCCTGCCGACGACGGATGCTTTCACCCACCTGATCGATGTGCACTTCGGCGCCAGTCAGACCTTGCAGTTTGTACACTCGCCGAAGCTTTCGCTCCGGCACTCTTTCCTGAGAAGCCGCACACCGGCCTTTCCGAGACCCAGCCGACGCTGGTGCACCCTTCTTCTTGTCTTTCTTCTGCTTCTTTTCCATTAACATCCCCCCTCTAAAATTCAAACTTACTCTTTAATTGTATCACCTTTTGAGTAAAAAGTCAATACACCTAAAATCAGCCATAAAACCAGTCTCCCCTGCTGAAGAGTAAGGAATAAATGATCAAAAAATCCTATAAAAATCACTGAGATAAAAAGAAATAGAAGCGAAAAATGATAGGATTTCTTAAGTTTTGTACCTACTATAAAATCCTTTAATAAGAAAACTAAAAATCCGATAAAAGCCGAAAGACCCAAAATGCCGGTTTCAGAATATAGCAATAAAAATATATTGTGCACCGGCTGATAAGCATAAGCCGATAGATATGGATTCCTTTCAACGAGCCAATTTATAAAGTTACCGATTCCAATACCAAAAAAATTAAAGCTTCCGCTCAATGCTTCTTCTGAGTAAAAAGACCTCAACTGGACAGATTGATCTCCCCCATCTATGGTCAGCCGGCTGATAATTTCGTTATAGTATAGTGAGCCGAATAAAACGATAACCGCAAAACTCGCTATTAAAATAACTTTTATCCTGGCTCTACCCTCTTTTGTCCCAAAAATTACACGATAGTGCTTAACCAGCCCGACAACAATTGACCGGAGACAGAAGGCGAAAAACCAGATAAAAATTATCGTCCGGGAAAATGTGGTAAAAAAAGCAAAAAGAGTTACAGCATAAGAAACAATGAAAAACCTGTCCCAATTATCAGCGAAAGGTTCATGCTCAGAATGAAGACGGGAATAAAAATAAATGAAATAAAAACAGAAGATTGATACCAGAAAGAAGGTGGCAAGAACATTGGGATGAGGTGTTGTCCCGTAGGCACGGATAATCTTTTCGCCAGTCGGTAAATAGAAAGAGGCAATGCCAGGGAGATCTACATTGACTATACTCTCGCCAAAATATTTAAGGCCGATGCTGGACTGTTTTAAAAATTGAATAATCGCAATAACTGCCTGAAAAAGCCCGCCGGCCATGATGGCTGTAAAAGAATTAAAAATACCGAATTTTTTAAAAGCATAGTGTGATAGATACCAATAGAAAACCGAGAATTCGACCAGCTTTATCCACTGAAACCAGCTAATTAAATAGCTATCGGAATTCTTGATAGAAATAGCTGAAATTATCAGAAATAAAATAAGATAAAAATCCGGTTTTTGGAAAATTGATAATTGAGATTTGATTGAAAATTGAAAATTGAAAATTGAAAATTTATGATGTGCCAGATAGCCAAACAGCCAGAATAAAAAAAGCACGCCAAGCAATACATCCGTCGCATAGACGCTTATCGACTGCCACTCATTAAATCTCCACCCTTCAAAATACAAAATTTTCCGGGCTTGAAACGGAATGGAGAATAAGAAGATATAAAAAATGTATCGCTCGAGTCTGTTTAACATTGGAGCTCATCCCTCCCCATTTTTCGACCTACTTTATTTCGTCGGACAAATAGTTAAATTAACCTCAATTTAGTTAACAAATTTGGGTCCCGCTCGAGCCCTCACTCCCAAATTTGTTATTAACGTAAATTATCAGCTAATTTAACTATTGTGTGCTCCTCGAAAAAAGACGGTCTGCAAAATGGGGAGGGATTCGCTTAGTGCCTGACGACTTTGTAGTTAACTACTTGCCCCGACTGAAAAGAAATAAGGCTACGCTTTTATTATATCTGATGGTGTTTTTTTAGGACATTGACAGATTATATATTTTTTGATACAATCGGTTGGTTAACTGGAGGTGAGCTATGGAAGATTGGCAGATTAGACAAAAGCACCGTGAAGATATCGTGGCCACGCACAGAAAGCTTGACCACAGGGACCCTCGTGGGAACATACGTTTCTTCAGAGGAAATACATTTTTTGAAGAAATTCAAAAACTTGGTCATACGTCCTCCGAGCTGGAGAAATGCGAGTGCTGGCAGAATAGAACCTCGCAACGGGCTACCGGCCGCCTATAGGGCCGGTTTTTTTTAATTAAAAATCTTGAGTTTTTAGAGATTAGAAATTAGGGTTTAGAAATTTAATAACCAGATTCTTATCTGGTTATTAGTGTGTATCCTATTCCTCCGACAAATACCAAAGCCAAGAGATACAAAACCCAGGCGGGAATTTTGAGACTAAATTCCGGAATTCGATCGCCATGAGTTTTTGCTTTTATAAAAACAAAAATCAGCACAAAAGCTTCAAGACCAATCGCCACCGCTCCGGCAAGGCTTATAACATCAATAAAGTTCCTTAATCCGCCCAAAAACAAGGCCAGCGGAGGCAATACGACAAAAAGCCATGAGACTCCCCTGTTAAAGCCATAATCAAGTTTAAAAATCTCAAGTAATCCCGTTCCCAGCATAAGGTAGGAAGTGCTTACCGCCAAAAAACCAAACAGGGAACCAAGAAAAATTATTATCCCTCCAAGATTATCCACTAAACCGCTAATGGCATCGGGCGAAGTCGCCTCGCCGGATATTCCAAGAACCACAAATCCAAAAATAAAATATAAAATTCCGGTTATGACTACTGCCGCAAGAATAGATTTTTTAAAATCTCCTTCTCTGTTCTCCAACATACGACGCTGAATAGGAATAGACGATAATCCCCCAAAAGCAAAAAGAAGAACGCCGTAGGGGAAAAACCAAAAATCCGGATTAAAGGTCGAGTAATTTGAAAAATCAATTTTTCCGAACCCGAAAACCAAGATTAGTGCTATAACCGCGATAAAAAGGCCGGTCAAAACTAATTCAACGGAAGATACAGCTTTTATACCGAATAAAACCAAAAGCGAGGCTATTACAAAAAACCAGATACTAAGGGTAGTTGATGAAGCATAAAACAACGGTGATAGAACATTAGGCAAAAACTCACCGGCAATAATAATATAAGCCAAGAGAGCAGCATAGGTATTTAAAATTATCGAAAAGAATATGATCCTTTTCCAAATATTGCCCAGATAAAATTGCGTATAGCCGACAATTTGATGGGGCTGGTGAGTACGGAGTATTATCTCACCATAAATATAGTCAAGCAACAGGGTTATAAAACCGATACCGACCAAAAATAAAAAGCCGATCCAGAAACCGGCTTTAGCAAAAGCAAAGGGTATGCCGAATATCCCCACGCCAACCATCGTTCCGACTAAAACAGCCGTAGAACGCAAAAAATTCTTTTCTTTAAATAGAGCAAACAATTAGGTTAAGGGTTACTTTTCGGAATCAGCATCGGTATGGTGAACTCCATCCTTAAGTTCACCAAAAATTCCTTCTCCACGATACCTCATCTCTCTGGTCAGATATTTTTCAACCAGCCAAAGTCCAGCCAAAACTATATAGACAATAACTGTCGTCGCAATGGCTTCCTGATAGAGACCCAAGCCGGCCGCGATACCAACAACAGCCACCGCCCATAAGCTTGCGGCTGTGGTAGTACCTTCTATTCTATTCTCGCGTCTTAATATCGTTCCGGCACCGATAAAACCGATACCAACAATAATGTTGGCAATAAGATGGTAATCAAATCCGTATTCACCGTTCACCGAAGGATATGTCTCAAAAATCCTTATAGAGACAACCGAGGCCAAAGCCGCTCCCAGAGAAACTAGAATATGAGTTCTCAGGCCAGCAACTTTTCCTGACCTTTCTCTCTCAAATCCGACGATACCGCCCAAAAGCGCGGCAACCAAAAGCCGATCAATAACATCAAAATCTAATTGGCTAAGTAGACCTGAAATAAAATCCATTAGTTAAGATTAGAGTATTTTAAGAAACAAAACAACAAAGATTATGCACAATCGCGAGCTATTCTCTAATTTCTATCCAGTCCTCGTCTACATCAATATACTCAAACTAATTAAGAATTTATAGCCGATAATAACAGGTACCCTCACTTGCCTCCCTTCGGCTAGAGCCTCAGGGCGTTCGACCTATTATTATCGGATAAATTCATATTAGTTCTCGCATATCTCCTTGACTGTGGAAGGATAAAAATTAGAGAAAAGCTCGCTCAGTTATTTTCCCAACAAAAAGCAGCGGATTACCGCTGCAAGGATTTTGAAAATTTAATGAGTTTATCTTTATTAATAAATGGTAGCATTACAAATAGGTTCCACATGATGTGAAGAAAGATTGACGGCCACAAGGAACCTGTTGTAACTACAATAACTCCGTAAAAAATACCACCTAAGCCGGTATTGTAAATCTCATGTTTTGTATACGTTCGAGAAGTTCCATCCTCATATCTACCCCTCGTTTCCAATAAATGAGCGAGCATGAAAACAAAAGAGCTGACCAATAAAGCTACGAGCGTATATAAATACTGTGATTTGAGAAAAAACCAGAGAATAGGACCACGAAATATAATTTCTTCAAAAAAAAGGTCCTACTGAAAATCCAAGTAGTAGAAATAAAATTATTCCGATCTTGTCTAACAGATTAAGGTCCGACCTTACCTGACCATGGATAGCCCTATTCACTTCATTCTCTTTAACAATGTGAGGATAAATATATTTAGCAAACGCTATAACTCTTACCCCCAAAAGAATAAAAGCTAGGACTAAATAAAAAGTCATCATCTGCCAAGACTGTAGTCTTAGGTATCCGAATCCGGTCAGCCAATCTATATACTTGTCCACCTACTACCCCCGAGTTGTTAAGGTTAATCATATTATACTACAATCTAATAGAATGTCAACGAAAGCGAAAGTTGGTATTGATCACATATATCGTAACTCCGTGAACCGTCTTTTTTCGATAGTAACCAAATCTAAAAGCGATGGATTATCTCTAGGAAGGAAACGTGCAGGCAAAATTGGCTTGGTTCTGCAATTTTGCCGAGTACTTAAGATTCAGTCGGCCGCTGGAGCCGACTGAATGTGGTCCGAGTCAGAGAAAATCAATCGTTTTTATTTCAACGCTATTTTGAGTACATCTTCCATCGTTTTGGCGAAATAGAACTTCATGTCTCTTCGGATTTCTTTCGGAATATCCTCCATGTCTTTTTTATTTTCAGCCGGCAAAATAACTACTTTAAGTCCAGCCCGGTGAGCGGCAAGAATCTTTTCTTTAATACCGCCTATTTCAAGCACCTTGCCACGCAAAGTAACCTCACCGGTCATACAAACCTCTTTTCTTACTTCTTTTTTTAAGAATAAGGAAACTAGGGCTGTGGTCATAGCAATACCGGCCGAAGGTCCGTCTTTTCTTATTGCCCCCGAAGGCACATGGATATGAATATCGTCTTTATTAAAGTCTTCCTTAACGCCGTATTTTAAAGAGTAGGCACGGGCAAAACTTAAACCGGCTTGGGCTGACTCTTTCATCACACTGCCCAATTGGCCAGTAAGATTGAGCCTTCCCCTGCCCGGCATTTTAACCACTTCAATAGAGAACACCTCTCCGCCAACAGGCGTCCAGCCAAGACCAGTGACTACACCGATCTCGTCTTTTGTCTCAGCCACTTGATGAGAATACTTGGCCGGCCCTAAATATTTATGGATTGTTTCTTTGGTAATTGTAATTTGCTTATGGGATGGAGCCTCAACTAATTTACGGGTTACTTTTCTTATAACCGAAGCTAAGTGACGCTCAAGCTCCCTGACTCCGGCTTCCCGTGTATGATTTTGAACAATATCCATGAGCCCTGAATCAGACAGCGAAAGAGCTCTTTTTTTAAGACCGTGGTCTTTGAAAAGTTTAGGAATAAGGAAATTTTTAGCAATATGAAATTTTTCCTGCTCAGTATAGCCGGGGAAATGAATTATTTCCAGACGATCCCGAAGAGCCGGAGGAATTGTTTCTAAAATATTAGCCGTAGTAACGAACATGACATCGGACAAATCAAACGGAGCTTCAAGATAATGATCGGAAAAAGAGTTATTCTGCTGAGGATCAAGAGCTTCAAGAAGCGCCGAGGAGGGATCACCCCGGAAATCCATGCCTAGCTTATCTATCTCATCAAGCATAAAGACTGGGTTTTTGACTCCAGCCGTATGTATGCCCTGTATTATTCTGCCGGGCAAAGCCCCAACATAAGTTCTGCGATGACCTCTAATTTCAGCTTCATCGCGAAGGCCCCCTAAAGAAACCCGAATAAACTTCCGGCCGAGGGCTCTGGCTATAGACTGACCGATTGAAGTCTTGCCCGTTCCCGGAGGACCAACCAAGCAAAGAATCGGGCCTTTTAATTTACCGACTTGTTTTTGTACAGCTAAGTATTCCAAAATTCTCTCTTTAACCTTGGTTAAACCATAATGATCCTGATTCAATATCTTTTCAGCTTCTTTTAAATCTATCTTTTCTTTTGCCTTCTTAGACCATGGCAATTCTACCAGCCAGTCAAGATAAGTTCTTAAGTATGACGCCTCAGGATTAAAGGGCGGCATTTTTATTAGACGGTTTAGTTCCTTTAGGGCTTTGTCTCTGGTTTCTTTGGGCATACCGGCCGCTTCAACCTTGCTTTTTATAACATTCATTTCGTCCTTTTCATCATCTACCCCAAGTTCTTTTTCTATACTTTTAAGCTGTTCACGCAAAAATAATTCTTTCTGCATTTTGCCGATCTGTTTTTTAGTCTCCTTGGCAACCATTTTCTCGGCTTCTAAAATCTCGATCTCCCTGGTCAGAAAAAGATGCAGCTTCTGAAGAGCCTGGACTTGATTTTCGGTTTCTAAGATTAACTGTTGATCCTGAATCTCAAGGTTTAAGTTAGCCGTAATCAAGCTTATTACCTGATCAGTATCCTTAAGCTGGGACATCATATAAATTATTTCCGGAGAAATAGAAGGAAATGATTTTAGCTCCGATACGGTTCTAAACTGATCTATGATTAATCTGGTTAGAGCCTTCTCCTCAAGGCTTTCTTCGCCTAATTGTCTTGTTGGAAACGGTTTTATATTTACCTTAAAAAAGGGTTCTTCCGTGGTAAATCCGGAAATTTTTGCCCGAGCTAGGCCTTCCACATCAATTTTTGACGATCCATCAGGAAGTTTAAAAACTGCGACCACTCTCCCGATTGTTCCAATCTTAAACAGGTCATCTACCCGTACGTTGTCTTCTATGTTTTTTTGGGTAACAAAAAAAACTAGCCGGTCATGGGCCATTGCATATTCCAGAGCGGTAACGGATTTAGGCCGCTGGACAATAAGAGGAATTACAATTTTAGGAAGAAGGACCGTATTCTTTAAAGCAATCAAGGGTAATTCCTCAGGTATTATTATGTTGTTTAGTTTATATGATGCCATGATTGTTTGCGAGTAAAGCGAGCAACTACAATTATGCGCACCCAGCCCTCTAAGCTTATGATTCAAGGTAAGAATCTAGGAATGATGGGCATAGAGGGCTGGGTAACTTTTTGTAACTGCTCTCGCTCGCTACGCTACGACCAGACAAAAACTTACTCTCCTACCGGTGGTGCTATCTTAACATCTTTTCTTTCCTTGTCAATAATTTTGGCGAGGCCCTTAATTAGCTCCTTGGGGTCGCTTGAAAAAACAAGTTTTCCTGCCCCATGATGGTGAGGGTCTTTTATGTTCTTTAAAAGATCATAAACTTGATCTGACGTGCCACAAGTTCCGGATAAAACACCTATGGGCTTGTCATCCTCGAGGGCTATAGTAAATTCATTCAGAGTTCCGAATCCACCGCACACTATAATAACTGCGTCAGCGGCTTTTGTAAGTATCAGGTTCCTGCCGGAATAATCAAAGCCGGTATAAATAATGAAATCAAAATAATCAATCGGGAGCTTATAAGACTTAACGTGTGCTGCGTATGAAGCAGCCGGAGAAATTCCTATTGATATGCCGCCCTCATCCTTGGCACCCTTAGCCGCCATATGAGGAATTCCGGTTGTAGCGCCGGTTATAAGAATCCCGCCCTGCTTAATAATCTCTTTGCCGATATTATAAGCTTTATTTTCCGCATCTGAACAGCAAAAACTAGTATCAGCCGCTCCGGAAACTACGAATTTGTATTTCATCCATAGTGAGATACTAATACACTAATTCATGCTAATGATGCGAATTGATACTAATAAAGTTTTATTTGTATTATTAGTTTCATTCGTACACATTCGTATATTGGTATCTTCTATTACAACGTAATTTTATCTGATAAACATATGTTAATCAAGCTCAAATCCTTCTCCCATCTCTGGTACGACCGTATCGATATCAATTTTATCTTTTAATTTCTGGCATAAAACTGAACTCGAATGGTATTCGCCGTGGGTTATAAAAACTTTTTTTAAGTTGCCGTCTTCTTTAGCTTTTCCAACCCAATCAATAAGCATCGCTTGATCGGCATGAGCCGAATATCCTTCAATGAGTTTTACCGTACAGTTAACCGGAATATTCTGGCCCAAGATCTTAACCTCCTTTTTTCCGTCCAATATCCGCCTTCCCGGTGATCCCTCAACCTGATAGCCGATAAACAAAATGGTCGAATTAGGATCAGGTAAATATCTCTGTTCATGGTACAAAATTCTGCCACCGAGAGACATCCCGGAGCCGGCAATAATTACTTTGGGACCTTTAATCTCATTAATCGCCCTCGATTCCTCTGAAGAAAAGGTCAGCTTAAGTCCTGGAAAGTCGAAAATATCATCGCCGGATCTGATATCATGAACAACATTTTTATTGAAATAACGCTCGTAGTTTTTATAAACCTTGGTTAACTTGATCGCTAGAGGAGAATCAAGAAATATGGGTAACTTTGGCAGATGCTCATGCTCAATTAATTCATTTAACTCATATAAAAGTTCCTGCGTTCTTTCAATGGCAAAAGTCGGAATAATAACAGTGCCGCCTCTTTTGATCGTTTCTTCTATCGCTTGGCGTAAGACTTCTTTGCGGTTTGCATTGCCTTCGTGGATGCGATCACCATAAGTTGACTCGACAACAATATAGTCAGCGCTATTGGGCATATTATAATGTTTCAAAAGTGGAACTGGGTAATTGCCTAAATCGCCGGAGAAATAGATGGTCCTTATTTGATCAGTATTCTCACCTGCCTGACTAGCAGACGTGTCTCTCCAGTTAATTTCGATAATAGCCGAACCCAGTATATGACCGGCCTCATGAAAAGTCGCCTTAACGCCTCCCCCCAGATCAAGCTCCTCATCATACTCAACTCCTTGAGCCAGAAGAAAAACCCCGTGCAGATCACCTGACTTAAAGAGAGGTTGATGACCGTCTTTATGAGCTTCGTCTTTTATTAAGTCAAGGTTGTCTTCCAGGGCAATAGCCGAGAGGTCTATTGTCGACTTGGTAGCAAATACCTTGCCCCGAAAGCCGTCTTTATAGAGCTTGGGTAAGCGGCCGGAATGGTCAGCATGGCTATGAGTAAGCAAAACGAAATCTATATCCTTGGGGTCAAACAGAAATGACTCATAATTAAGAGTTTCAGCGTACTTAGAGCCCTGAAAAAGCCCGCAATCAATAAGAATCTTAACATCGCCGTGCTCAAGCAAGAAATTAGAACCGGTCACCTGTTGTACACCACCATAAAATGAAAGTCTCAAATTAGAAATTCGAATATCAAAAACAATTTATTTCCACCGTATTTCTAGTATACTTCTGAAATGAATTGAAATACGCTTCGCGAAATATATGAAAATACGTTGTTTCTGATTTCGTGCTTTGGATTTATAACAGTTGGGTTACCACGTAACCGATTATGGTCAGGGTTGCTATCGGAGGCAATGCCGCCATCGGTTTACGACCCTCCTGATTAATAAAAAGTATGTGCGTCAGAAATAATCCGCCGAGAGAAAATAAAGCGACTACCAAAGCTTGACTAATGGAAACTACCGCAAGTGAACTGGCTAGAACTAAAGGCAGTCCGATGTCGCCTGAGCCTAAAATCATAAATTTAGAACCCAGATGCTGCCTAGCCTCTTCTTTATGATAAAAAATATCTTTCATATCGAATGGGATAATAAAACCAAAAATAGCGCCGCTCTCGATCATTCCTTTGGCCAGATATACCATATGCTTAGTCCAGTAAACGGCGGCTATATCATAGAAAGAAAGCAAAACCAGAAGAATTACGGCATATTGAGGCGAGATCATAGCTCCCAATAGACTAGATACTCCCGCAACACCAAGCATTATGCCGACATTATGAGACCAGACATTATGAAATATCAGAAAAACGATGGCGATGAACAAAGCCAAAAAAAGTTCCCAAGGAGAAGCTACTGCTGATCCGAATAATATCTGAGAACCGGAAAATACAACTACAATTAGAAAAATCCTCAAGAAAAAGCCGCTTAATTTCTTAAATCGCATGAGTATTAACGAGAAAATTACAAAAAATACCAAAAAAACCGTGATACTATCCCAAGAGAATGAGGGCGGTTCTATAATCGTATTTTCGATTAAATACGCATTGCTATACGCGGAAAATACACCTAGAATCATCGTGGCAGCGAACAAAGCAAGTTCATTAAAAAAAAGCTTCGGTTTGATAACCATTTTTTGTTAGTTAATTAATTCAAGCTAATTCAGCCACGGCCGGGAAGGATATTTTCTCAACAAGTATTTTGTCCCCGAACCTTCAGGAATCTCTATGCTGTTACTTTTTATCCACTCCTGCATCAAATATCTTTCCGTCTGACTCACTCTGCTCACCTTATTATTGCTTGCAATAATAGTCATAACATCAACATCGGTATTAAAATTCTTAATGGCCACAAAAAGAATGCCCACAAAGAACAGGGCCAGTAAAGATATGAACACCGCTCCGAGTGATGATTCTATATGATACGTTAGTGGGTTCTTCATAGAGAAAATAACGAAAGGATGCCTGAAATAATCTATTTCTACTGTATTTCAATCTTATTTCTATTGTATTTCTGAAATGAATTGAAATACGCTTCGCGAAATATTATAGAAATACATTGTTTTGAGTATAGTAGCTCAAACTTATCTTACTATTATCGTACCGGCTTCTTCCGGCCTGTTCTCATTATGATAACCGAAAATTCCTTTTTCTGAAAATGTATAAGAAAAGTAGCTCCCCTGCGGTACATCACCGACGCTGTCAAGTCCGGGGATCTGATTATGGGTCGGGTGAGGATCAGATACTATCCTAATACCGAAAAAACTCTCGTTTTTAAACCTGACCGTATCGCCGGCATGAATCCTTAAATTAGTCGGACTGAATACTCCGCCCTTGTAAGAGACAGTATATAATCTGGGCTGTTTTGTTGCTTCAGGAGTCGGCGTCAGTATATTAGAAGAAAGATTCTCTTTGCTCCCAAGTATCTGAACCGCACCGGCCGATAACAGCATTAACACAACTATGAGTATCCAAAAAACAGCCGGATTATGGCCACGTTTAGATAATGAATCACGAATCCAAAAATTCATATGATAATTTTAGCACAAATTAACCTATATGGAAAGAAACAAAAAGAGCCATCTGGCTCTAGTTTAATTTCTTAAAGAATTTGTTCATTTTATATATAGCGCACTTAAGGTTATCGTTGCCCTTAGATCCATAATTCTTGCAATCAACTTGCTTTATATAAATGACAAGGTCACCGTTTACAATGCTGGAATTTAAAAAATCTATACCATTACCTTTGGCCTTGCGACCAAGCTCTGACTCGGCATCTCTTAAAAAATCTGTATCTTTGGTCAAAATAGTAAAAATCGCATGTACCGGAATCAGGCCATCTGAAATGCCATTTTTAATATAATCTAAAAAGTAAAGAAGTATTTCCGAATCAGGCCATTTATAAAATTGGGGCGTATTGCAATATAGAATTTTGGCATTAAAATTGAAGCGGTGTCGGCATAGAATCAAATAATTCCCTTCGCACTTGTCTGAGCAAGTATGCATTTTGGGCAGATTGGCATCAAAGCAAAGAATTGCATCAACAGTTTCCTTGCTATCTTCAGCCAAGCACTAACCTTTTAAAGTACTGCGCGTATAAAAATCATCGTACTCCTAAGTAATAGGGGCGTCAACCCAGTATATCAGCAAGGATAAGCAAAACTTATATATTCTGGGAAATCAAAACCCCGCCGTAGCGGGATTGAATAGCTCATTCGAGCTTAAGCTTCCTGAAATTTCCTGACGTAACTACAGTCAGCTTTTTTCCGTTCTGATTAACCTGACCTCCATCAAAGGCAGTTAATGGAAACTGGTAAAGAAAGGGACTCTCAGCCTTAAAATACTTAATCTCAAGAATAAGATTCACATTCTCACCGGCAACGTATACAGAGGCAACTTTATATTCTCCGTCTGAAATTGAAGTTTTCGGTGCTCCGGTAGGAAGTTGCTCAGGAGCCGCAATCAGCAGGGCGCCAGCAATAACAAGTAAGAATATAGAAAGTGTACTCACAATTAACAAGCCCATGTTTCTCCCCTTATTGTAAAAGTTCGCGGATGCGTTCGGTCTGCTGACCTCAGTATTTCGTCGTCAGCAACTCCTCAACAACTTCTTTGTCAGACCAAGGGATTTTCTTCCCTCCGGCTACAGCCATTGAAGTCTCCGAACCTTTTCCCGTGATGACCAATGTATCACCTTCCTCAGCTAATGTCAAGGCCTTCTTAATTGCCTCTCGGCGATTGAGTATTTTTGAAAATTGTCCCGACTCTGTCGAGGATCCTCGATGGCTTTGCCATCGGGAAAAATTGGAAATTGGAGTTTGCGATGAAAATCCGGACACAATCTGGTTGATAATTTCGTCCGGATTTTCATCGTAGGGGTCTTCATCGGTCAGTATTATTTCATCGCAATATTTGGCCGCAATTTTCCCAAACTCGGGCCGCTTCCACTTATCTCTTCCTCCCCCGGCGGCACCCAATACACAGATTAATTTCCTCTTCATTGGAAATTGGAAATTGGAAATTGGAAATTCCAGACTCTTGCGTAGCGTTTCATAAACGCTACGCAAAGAGTCTGGTGTATGTGCATAATCCACTACCACACTAAAGGGCTCTCTCTGCAAAAATTCCATTCTTCCGGGAATTAGTTTTACGGATTCCAATGCCGGCTTCATGCTGGGTAAATCCATTCCGTACATTACTCCGACTCCCAATGCCGCCAGACAATTAAGAACATTAAATTCTCCGGCTAAATGAGTATTGAAATAAGTTCCATAAAGCTCAAACGACATACCTTCGGCCGTCAATATGATCTTATCAGCCACAAGGTCACCCTTTTTAAGCCCATAGAATATTTTATGCTCAGCCGAAAAATTACCGAATAGTTCCGTATTAGCATCGTCGGCGTTTATGACATGGATACTTTTAGTACGATTAAAAAGTTCCTGCTTAGCCTGATAGTATTTTTCAAAAGAACCGTGGCTCTCAATGTGTTCCTTGTGAAGATTAGTAAAAACAGCACAATCAAACTGAATACCAAGATGCCTCTTTTGTTTTATTCCTTCTGAGGTAACTTCCAGAACAACATATTTACACCCCGCTTTTTTGGCCTCATGTAGGAATTTTTGAAGCCTGAATCTGCCCGGCATGGTCATTTTTAAAGTATTCGGCCATTCTTTACCTTTTATTTTAAACCCCAAGGAACCGATTGCCGCAACTGGTTCACCGGCATTTTCTAAAATTTTTGAGATTAAAAAGACAACCGTCGATTTGCCTTTAGTACCGGTAACAGCGATAACTTTCAAATCTTTCGAAGGAAAACCGTAATAAGCCGCGCCGGCGTAAGCCAGAGCTGAATGATAAGCCGGCTGAAAAAAATTAAAAACTGACTTTGGAATCAGCTTCTTGACATTATATAGTACTTTGTCTAGAATGCCCTCTCTAATCATAATTAACAATAATATAGCATAGATAAGGCTATTTTAGCAGATATTGACAAATAGTATAACACGTGTTATACTTGAGAGACGCTTAGGCCCCCTACATGCTCTGGGGGTTCAGACAAGGTCTCACGAAAATCGAGCTTAGCTCGATAGAGGCCTTTTCCGAGCCCCGTAGCCTTGAATCATGGACACCTTGAAATGCCACTTGGTGTCACGTGGAGTTACGACGGCCTCCCAGAAAGCGAGGTGATTGTTATGCGCCTCCGCCGGCCCGCTACGCCGAAGCGAAAGCGAGGCGAGTAAAAACCGGCGGGAAGGGAGAGAAAGTCCGTAAAGAACTCGGACGAAATTACTCTCCCCCTTCATCTATATTCTTAATACAAATTCAGGATATAGATGAGGGTAACAAGCCAGAGAACATCATACTTGGTACGGGCTGATTAGAGAAAGACCTAACGGCCGGCAGACCATGCAACTTGGCTACCCTCACCTTCTCCCGTTAGCTGTGCGGCGCACGCACGGAACGGGACTACACCAACAACCTAATCTAATCCGAGTAAAGAAAGGGGTTGGCCTTGCCGGGTATAATTTAAGCGGGAGAACCCCGCTAACATAAATTCCTCGTGGAGCATGAAACCACTTTCAAAAAACATGCTGCGGATTCATATCCGAAGTCGCCTCCAAAGCCTTGGTCCATATTGAACCGTCACGGTGCACCGGCGACGCAGAGAGATGGACAACTTCGGATATGGTCCGTACCACAGTTTCCCTCGCGGGGAACTTTTTTGTTAAAGACGTAGTTAAAAATAAATCAATTCTCAGACACGCAGGATTTCCCCGCGATAAATCCTGCTCGGCTTCGGCTCGCTCGGTCGCCAAAAGCGACCACCATGCCCACTCGCCTGCAGATGGTCTGCGAATTGATTTATTTTTAACTCCTAGCAACCTAAGCAAAAGCCCCGTTATTTTATTTTCAGAGACCGTGTTTTTTATAAAATCGATCGTCCACGACAAGAAGTCTCTTCCTGTATTTCTGAATCCGTTTGAGCTTCTTCGGTATAAATTAAATATATTTCTGAAATTTTTCAGAAGACAAAAATTGGGAGTGAGTCTTATCTTATTATTGATTCCTACCAATATGTCCGATAGGACTGACGAGCGGGACCCAATTTTATGTCTGGAAAATGAATAAATATCTTTAATTTGTCGATGAAGCGAAGGTGATGAAGAAATATAGGAAGAGACTTCTTAAACTAAAAAATCTTTCTTGCTATCGAGTACAACAAATACCAAGCCCTAGAGACTGGTAAATCGAATGAGCCGGTGAGCTCTTTGAGTTCTCCGCCCCAGCCTAACTTGAAGCGAGTAACGCCTGGCCATTTCTTGACGTCGACGCCCCAAAAGTCATAACAATCTATAGGTTGTGAGTTGTTAGTTATTAGTTTAAGGAATTTAATAATCTCCCAGTGCATAAAGTAGGGCGCCATCAAATTCTTATATTCTCTATCCATCGCTCCATGAAGATAGTAGGCTGTGTTATGATGTATCATAACAATTGCACCTCCAATATATTTATTTTTATATTTAACGAAGAATAGTTTTACTCTTAATTCACCTTCCCTAAAAAAACTAACTAGCTTTTTATAGTATTCTTTCGTATGGGTCGAAAATCGGTCTTTCTTTGCCGTCTGTTTCAGTAGTTTCCAGAATTCTTCCACATCATCAGATTCTTCAAGTGATAGTCCTTTTTTCTCAGAAAGATTAATATTATATCTGGTCTTTTGATGCATCCGGCCAAGCAGATGCTCCTCCGGCAAGCCAAGATCAACTACAACTGTCCGATAAGGCTGAATCTGTTTACTTGAGCGCTTAAATCCCCTTCTATATAAAAGTTCCATTACTAAATCTGATGATGGTTCAATTTTAACAAATATAGATTTCTCCTGTCGAGCTAAATTTTTTAAATAATTTATAAAACTGGAAAGCTCGTTCTTGATTCCGCTCTTGATATTCTCAAAATCTATTTCTGGCCCATGTGGCACATACAGCATGCTCTTGCTCAGCGGTAATCCTAATTTAATTACATTGGCCCTTATCTTACCATCATCAAACCGCCAGACTTTCTGTCCAACCGACTCTTGAAACCTTAACCACTCCTCTGTCTGCAAAAATGATTTCATCTTTTTCCAAGCAAACGAAGTGCTTCACGAACACGTTCTTCAAGTGTTTTACCTTTTGCCTCTTTTAGGGCGTCCTTAGCCTGATATTGGGTATAGCCGAGGGCCAGCAAGGCTTCGGTAGCCTGACCCTCCTGTCCCAAATCAACACCCTTCATATCGCCCATATCAATATGATCGACTTTATTTTTAAGCTCGAGAATTAATCTTGAAGCTGTCTTTGGACCAAGACCAGAGACTCTTTTTAAGTAATCGGCATCCTCATTTACTACCGCCGCTTTAAGATGTTTCGGTTCAACCACAGACAAGACATTCATAGCGCCCTTTGGCCCTATACCAGAAACCGTAGTTAAGAGATGAAACAACTCCAGATCTTCTTTGTTCTGAAACCCATACATATCAAAAGTCCCCTCCCGCATATTTAATTGCGAATGTATAAAGAGCCGTACCCTTGGCCCTTCGACAGGCTCAGGGTCAAAATCAACCCTACCCTTGACAGGTAAGGTTGATTTTGATAAAATATTAAGTAACTTGGGGACTACTATTACCTTATAGCCTACACCGCCGGTGCTCAAAACGACGTATTTTTCACCCAAATGTTCGATTGTACCTTCTAAGAAGCTGATCATTCTTTAAGCTTACCAAATGTTCAAGCTAACATCAAAGTACAAGCCTACAGGCGATCAACCTGAGGCCATCAACAAGCTGGCTAAGGGACTGAAATCTGGTAAAAGACACCAGGTGCTTTTGGGTGTAACCGGAAGCGGTAAAACCTTTACTATGGCTAAAGTAATCGAGGCTTATCAGAAACCGACCCTAATAATTTCTCATAACAAAACACTTGCGGCGCAGCTTTATAAAGAATTCAAAGAATTTTTTCCAAAAAACGCCGTCCATTATTTTGTTTCATATTACGACTACTATCAGCCGGAGGCCTATATTCCCCACACCGATACCTATATTGAAAAAGATTCAAAGATAAACGAGGAGCTTGACCGATTACGGCATGCCACCACCCAGGCTCTCATGTCCCGCAATGATGTTATTATTATCGCTTCGGTTTCGTGCATTTATAACCTCGGGTCGCCGGAAGAATACAAAAATATGGGTCTTAATATTTTTGAAGGTCAAAAGATAAAGCCGGATGAGCTTGTCCGAGGATTAATCCGCTTACAATATACGCAAGACATCGAGCTCAAACGAGGCTGTTTCCGGAAAACAAGGAATGAAATAGAATTAATGGGTCCGGATGGACAGAATGTTTTTAAAATAACTCTCGGCTCGATATACTCGCAATCCTCAAAAAAGAATAAATTTACTCCCGCTGAAGGAATAGTAAAAATAATGCATGCCGATATTACCGAACCCGACGAGCTTGAAACAGAAGAGCCTAAATTTGAAAAAATACTTGAAGCCACGATTCTTCCCGCTAAATACTGGCTGACATCAGATAATAAAATAGCTATCGCTATTGAGAATATTAAGGGCGAACTCCAGCAAACGATTAAAAAGCTCAAAAAAGCCGGTAAAATCCAAGAAGCGGCAAGATTATATGATAAAACAATGCAGGATATAGACATGATGAGAAAAACCGGATATTGCCATGGAATCGAGAATTACTCCCGCCATCTTGATTTTAGAAAATCAGGCGAACCGCCCTACACATTAATTGACTTCTTTATTTCCAAAGGAGAGTTCCTGACAATTATGGATGAATCTCATATTTCGATACCGCAAATACGGGGTATGTTCCACGGAGACCACTCCCGAAAAACAACTTTGGTTAATTACGGCTGGCGATTGCCTTCAGCGCTGGATAATCGTCCTTTGAAATTTGAAGAATTTAACAAAAGGATCCAAAAAACTATTTACGTTTCTGCCACGCCCGGTAAATACGAAATCGAAAAAGCCGGTAAAACTAATGTCGCCGAACAGCTCGTCCGGCCAACTGGACTTCTTGATCCAACTATAGAAATAAGACCGACAAAAAACCAGATAGAACATTTACTTGAAGAAATAAAGAAAAGAATAGCGAACAAAGAGCGTATAATCACAACTACTCTTACCAAAAGGATGGCTGAAGATTTATCGGAGTATCTGGCTGATGCCGGAATAAAAGTTAATTATCTTCATTCTGAAATTAAAACTTTAGAAAGATTGAAGATATTGAAAGATTTTAGGTTGGGCCATTATGACGTTATCGTCGGAGTTAATTTACTACGAGAAGGACTTGATATTCCTGAAGTTTCGTTAATTGCGATTTTAGACGCTGATAAAGAAGGTTTTTTGCGCAACACGACCACCCTCATTCAAACAATGGGGCGAGCGGCAAGACACGTTAACGGTCATGTTATAATGTACGCTGATAAAAGAACTAACTCCATTAAATCAGCAATGTATGAGACGATGCGCAGAAGAAAAAAACAGGAGAAGTACAACACCGTAAGAGGAATCACTCCGACAACTATTAAAAAAGCAATCGATGATTTTGATCTGCCAATATCTCAAAGCGGTTCGACCATGCTCACTGCGGGCGGCATTACAAAAACTAAACGCTGGGGCAGAGAAGAAGATGAGCTGGTTATATTCGGCAACGGTTCAAGGGGCAAAGTTGTCGCCCAGCTTACAAAAATGATGGAGCGAGCCGCTCGAAAAATGGAATATGACAGGGCCATGGCATTACGTGAACAGATTCGAAAGATTAAAAACGATATTGCATAATTGCTCAGAGACTAAACCCAGACTCGGACCACATTCAGTCGGCTCCAGCGGCCGACTGAATCTTAAGTACTACAGAGACTTAGCGGGCTATAATACATCCCTATTTGAATTATGTCAATGACTTGCATAAAAAGTAACGATATGCTTAAATTATTTAGTAATTTTTAATCTGTCATTCTGCATTTTTATTTTTGCATTTTGATTTTATAGCGTGCCTATTACAGCATCCGCAAAAAAAGCGTTGAGACAGTCCGTAAGACGAAGAGTCAGGAATTTAACGCGTTCAAATGCTTATAAAACAGCCATAAAAGAACTGCAAAAAATAGTTGCTTCAGCCACTGAACCAAAAAAAGAAGCTCAGAAACTCCTCGCTAAAGCGTATAAATCAATCGATAAAGCTGCTAAAACCGGAGTAATCAAAAAGAATAAGGCCGGCCGCCTAAAATCAGCAGCAGCCAAACTACTAGTCATCGTAAAGAAATAACGGTTCGCCTCTCTCCACCTCTTTTTCTCAAGGTTTCCTCTAAGAGCCAGCAGATGGCTCTTTTCTTTTTTCCAGACCAATTGGGATAACCCCTGTCAGGCCATGCGGATCGGCCTAAATCCCGACCGAGCCTGACATCCCCAATTAGGTACCCAGGAAAAAATTCGTCACTCGCCATAGCTGGCTAGCTATTCGTCAAATTGAGAAAAGAGAGGAAGAGAAGAGGCTCACTTTTTATAAAAAGTTTTCACAATTAGGCTCGACGAGCAACATTCAGTACTATCCCCATTCCGGCAAGTAATGTTACTATTGCTGTCCCTCCGTAACTGACAAAAGGCAAAGGAATGCCGGTTAAAGGGACAAGTCCTGATACGGCCGCAATATTAATAAAAGCCTGTCCTATAATCCATGTGGCTATGCCCATTACTAACAACTTTCCAAATTTATCAGCCACATTATTGGCGACTCTAACCATCACTAAAGCAAGCCAGACCAATAGCCCGATAAGGAATCCTGCTCCGACAAAGCCAAGTTCTTCAGCAACGATCGCAAAAATTGAATCGTTGGTAACCTCGGGAAGAAACCCGAACTTTTGAGTACTTTTTCCGAAGCCGACTCCGAATACACCTCCGGAACCGATAGATATAAGAGATTGATTCAGTTGGTAAGAGATCCCCCTCGGATCATGGCCGGGATCAATAAATGTCTTTATCCTATCAAGCCGATAAGGCTCGACCGCTATCATGCCCGCAAAAAGAACGACTATCACTGAGCTGAGTATAAGAAAATGCTTCATCGGCGAGCCAGCAAAAAAATACATAGCAATAGCGATTATAGAAATAATTATAAGAGTTCCGATGTCAGGTTGCATAAGCAGAAGTACCCCGGCAAAAGATAAGACTACAAAAAAGGGAGCCATCCCATACCGCCAATCCCTGATCCTCTCATCCCTATTCCCAAACCAGGCGGCAAGATAAAGAATAAGGCCTAATTTCAAAAGTTCCGAAGGCTGGAAAGAAATTCCGGCGATATTAAGCCACCTTGTTGCACCTTTTAGGCCATATCCGAAACTGGGCATAAAGACCAGCACCATAAGCAATAAAGATAAAAACAATACCAATAAAGAAACTTTTTTCCAGAACTTATAATCAATTTTTGATAAAATAAACATCGCCGCTAAACCAAGCCCGACTCCAAGCAATTGATGGTTCAGGTAATAGTAAGCTGAGCCGAATTTTTTCTGCCCCTCAACAATCCCCGCTGATGACAAAACAACCAGTCCGAAGACTAGAAGAACCAGAGTTATAGCTAAGATCAATTTAGACATCAAATTAATTATAACAAAAAAGAAGCTTTATAGCCTCTTAAGAGATAAACCCGTCACTTTGATGAGCCCAGAGATTATGATATGCACCCTTCTTCTCCATTAATTCGTTATGACTTCCCTCTTCAGAAATCACTCCGCCGTCAAGAACAATTATCCTATCCATTTTTCTTATTGTGCTTAAACGATGTGCGATTGCAATTGTTGTCCGGCTTTCCATCAGCCGGGCAAATGCTTCCTGAACATATTTCTCGCTTAGTGAGTCCAGAGAACTGGTTGCCTCATCCAGTATCAGGATCGGGGCATTTTTGAGCATGGCTCTTGCTATAGCAATTCTCTGACGCTCACCACCGGAAAGCTTTACTCCACGCTCACCGACAAAAGTTCCATACCCCTGGGGCAGTCTAGATATAAAATCATGGGCATTGGCTCTTTGGGCAACTTCGAAGATCTCATCATCACTGGCATCCGGCTTGCCATAGGCTATATTTTCTTTAAGAGACCTGTGAAATAGCACGGGATCCTGAGGCACGTAAGCTATCGTATTGCGAAGTTCGTTCTGTTTTATTTTACTGATGTTTTGTCCATCAATAGTCACGGCACCGCCAGCAACATCAATAAAACGCAGTAATATTTTAGTTATCGTTGTCTTACCCGATCCGGAGAGACCGACTAATCCAACCTTCTGCCCTGACTCTATTATTAAGTTAAAATCCTTAAAGATAGGGACCTTGTTACCGTAGGTAAAAGAAATATTATCAAATACTATTTTGCCGCTTTTTATACAACATGGCTCGTAATCTTCGGAATCCAATATCTCCGGCTTTTGCTCAAAAATTTCAACCATTTCAGAAGCATCAGAGATTGCCCTCATTGAATTTATAACTGCACTTCTTAAATCCCACATAATAGCTCCGATTGTTACAAAGTATGCCTGAACCAGCATTATCGTTCCGGGCGACACAGATCCCTTAATCCAAGAGCTCACAACCAGATACAGCCCCACAACTTCCAGAATTAGCCAGACAATACTATGGATAACCATTATAAGATTATTGAAATTCCAAGAAGAACGCCTCGCCTTTTCTTCGCTATCTGTGATTCCTTCAAAAATCTTCTTTTCACTTTCTATAGACGAAAACATCTTGATGGTTAAAAATCCTGTAATAGCATCGGCCAACCCGCCTGTCGTTCTTGACTCGGTAGCAGCAGCTCTCAGATCGTATTTCCTTTTCTTGTTGACAAGAAGAGCCATCAAACAGATAAAAAGCACAGACCAAATAGCAAAGAACTTAGCTACGGAAGGAGCAACCGCAAAAAGAACAATGAACATTCCGGAAAGCTGTAAAATCACTTTCCAGAAAGTAAAAGTTATGTTGTCCTGCAATACTTCGAAAGAGCGTATAAATCTTCGGCTTTTAGCAACAAGGCTCCCCTGAAAATTATTAATGAAGAACTGGTATGAATGATTCTGTAGTTTTGCAAAAGAGTAATTTGCCAACTCTTTCATAATTTTGCTTTGAGAGTAAACCATTGCATAGTCAGTCACACGGTGGATAATATTTTGAATCAATATTAGCCCTGCAATTATCTTAACGAGTCCAATGACCTCATCGGTTACAGTAGCACCATTTTCCCCGGCAGAAACAACTACATCCATAATATTCCTGTAGAATAAAGGCTTTACAACGCTCCCAAGAATATTGCTAATACCATATCCAATAAAGACAATGGAGAATGTCCATTTATACTTTTTTATATGAGGCAAGAAGTAAGATAATATAACCCTCAATGGAACTAATTTTTCTTTCATACTCCCCAGGTTGTTAAAGAAACGTAATCCTTATTTATAACACATAGAGATTACTCTGTCAAATGAACGACAAAAAAACGCCCCTATGAACGCTTCTACTGATACTCTTATACCATACAATTAGAACAGTGGGGGAACCTTTGAGTCTACAAGAAATACAATCAAACCGATTATTGCCCCGACTGCGCTGATCATCCAGAACCGCATTGTAACTTGGGTCTCCGGCCAGCCAAGAGCCTCGAAGTGGTGATGGATGGGGGTTGAAAGAAATATTTTTTTACCTCTTAACTTTTTAGAGATCGTCTGAAAAATTACGGAGAGAGATTCAACAAGCGGTATGATAGCAATAATCGGTAAAAGCAAAGCAGTGTTGGTCAGAAGGGCAACTACTCCGACTATAAAACCAAGGGACATAACTCCGGTATCACCCATAAAGAATTTGGCCGGATAAATATTGAACCACAAAAATCCGAATAACGCTCCGATGATAGCCGAAAGAAAAACAGCCAGATCCATTCTCCCCTGATCAAATGCAACGGCCGCTAAAGCTCCAAATATTGTAAGAAAAACGCCGGCCGACAAACCATCAAGACCGTCAGTCTCATTCATTGAAAAAGCCGTCGCTACAACTATAAATATGAAGTAAAAAACGTAAAGCCAGCCGACTGAAAAGTCGCCCAAAAAAGGAACATTTATTACATCCCACTCCAGCTTAAAGTAGAACCACCAAGCTCCGACAATAGCCACAAGCAGATAAACAAAAATCCTTCGCGACATTCTCATCCCTCCCCTTTTAAATATCCCGAGGATATCATCAAACATTCCCGCCAAACCGGCGAAAATCAGAAATCCCAATGGTAGAAGAGTCTGGCCTCTTGATAAAAAATTAACCCGCGACCAAAAACCGTCAACCGTATTTGATAACATATAGAAAAAAATAGTCAGACCGGCCACCGTAACCCAAATCGGCAAACCGCCCATAGTCGGCGTTCCTTCTTTCTTTTTATGAAGGGCATTAAAAATCGGGGCATTTGACCGCTCTATCTCCTTGCCCGGCCGAAAATATTTATAGAGAACACCTGTCCAGAATTGAGTAATTATAAGATTGATAAAAAGAGCCAGCATTGCGACTACAAAAACCCTGACGATATTAAAAATAGTAAAAACTGATTCGTTCATTTTACTGCCAACGATAGGCTTGTCTGGTCCAGTCGATCAATTTCTGGGTATCTCCGAAACGATCACCGGATCCTAAAACGATGCTTATTATCTTTGACGGATAATCAGGCACGCTTGTTACAAGTATCATACACTGGCCGGCTCCTTCGGTATAGCCTGTCTTCCCTCCTATTATATCTTTAACCAGCCCCAATAGACGGTTTGTGCTTGTAACCTGATGCTTGATTCTCTCATCGCTTGATTCTACTATTGCCGTTTTTTCAGCCGATATATCCCATATTTCCTGATACTTAAGGGAGTACTCGACTAATTTTATCAGATCCGAAGCGGTTGAATAGGCACCGTCATCAAGACCGGCCGGATCAGTAAAATAAGAGTCAGTCATGCCGGTTGTTATTGCTTCTGAATTCATTAATCCCACAAAATCAATTCCCCTGCTTTTTGCATAATACATCAAGGCATATGCGGCATCGTTGGATGACTCAATCAGCATAAGTTTTAAAAGGTTTCTGATGCTCATTTTCTCGCCTAAATATAAATCCTGCTTCTCTCCGTCGGCTTTAATTGAATTTTCAAAGACAGTAACTATATCATCGAGGTTTAGATTTTCAAGAACTACAACTGCGCTCATTATTTTTGTCAGCGAGGCAATGGGAAGTTTTATATTGCTTTCTTTTTCATATAAAAACCGGCGAGATTTAGTATCGTAAATAACAGCCGATTTCGAATCGATTTTTGGAGCTGAGATGCTTGAGTCAAGGATTGGAATATAGTTCGGGCCAGAGATGGGAAGAATATAGGCCTGGCCGTTTAAACTACCATTATATCGAGAGGCTAATTGAATAATTAGAGAGTCGTCCTGATTGTTTTTAAAGACAAGCAAAATATTAACGGCAAATAAAACAACGATGATTGTTACGGCAAGATAAACCCGGGACACAGTGTAAATCTCTAATTGTTCTAATTGATCTAATTATTCTAATCGCTATTTAATACTCGAATGCCCAATTTATAAAATTAGTCATTAAGAGATCAGGAATCGATTTAGGTTAATTAGAAATTAGGTTAATTAGGTTAATTATTTCTCTATCTTCAAATGCAATTCTTTCAACTGTTTCTTAGTTATTTCACTCGGGGCGTCCATAACTGAAGTTTGGCCCTTAGAGCTCATCGGAAATGCTATTACCTCACGAATATCTTTTTCTCCAGCTAAAAGCATAACCAGTCTGTCAAGGCCGGGAGCAATTCCGGCGTGAGGAGGCGCTCCATATTGGTATGCATTTATTAAATGTCCGAAACGCCCTTCCGTCTCCTCCTTTGTAAGACCCATTATTTCAAAAACTTTGCGCTGGACTTCCGGAACTGAAATCCTGACTCCGCCGGAAGCTAACTCAAAACCATTACAAACTAAATCATACTGACGGGCCCGTAAACTTCCTAAATCTTCTCCTTTTATCAACTTTTCAACATGTTCTGGTTTTGGCGCTGAAAATGGATTATGGGCAAAAAGGTATTTTTTTTCTTCTTCGTCCCATTCAAAAAGAGGGAAATCGGTCACCCAAGCAAATGCGAACTCATTCGGATCATCTTTATTTTCCCGCAAGTCAAACTTATCAGCTCCGAATTTTTTCATCGCCTCTTCATGGCTAAAAATTGGGAAGGGTTTCTTAGTAATTTTCTTACCCAGAGATTCAACCACATGAACCATCAATCCTTCGACTACAAACCAGACATCTTTTTCTTCGGCAAAAGACATTTCCATATCTATCTGAGTATGCTCAAACTGCCTATCACCGCGCAAATCTTCGTCTCTAAATGCATGAGCAAGCTGGTAGTATCTCTCAAGTCCAGCAATCATTAAAAGCTGTTTGTACTGCTGAGGAGCTTGAGGTAAGGCATAAAATTTGCCGGGATGAAAACGAGAGGGAACAACAAAATCTCTAGCCCCCTCAGGAGAGGTCTTGGTAAGAGTTGGTGTCTCTATTTCAACAAAACCCTGCTTATCTAAATATTCTCTCACCAAGAAAGATGTCTTATGGCGAAGCATAATGTTCTTCTTCATTCTTTCCCTTCGCAAATCAAGATATCTATATTTCATCCTCGCTTCTTCATCTATCTCGCGGCCATCAGTATCGAGGGGAAACGGCATGGTTTCGGCTTTACTTAAAACTTCCAGTTCTACAGGCTCTATCTCAATCTTTCCCGTTTCGATTTCGGGATTGATCATTTTTTCCGGACGCTGTTTAACCATTCCTCTTACACGGATGACCCATTCAGAGCGAAGTTGAGTTGCGGTTTCATAAATTTCTTTTTGGCTGGGAACAAAAACCATCTGAACAATTCCCGACCGGTCACGCAAATCAATAAAAATAATTTTGCCATGGTCCCGTCTGACATGAACCCAACCGGCGAGGTTGACCTCTTTACCGACAAGGTCTTTGGTTTCTAAAATATGAGTGCGTTGCATGATTAGATGTTAACATAGAAAATGTAAAAAAGAAAAGTATTCGCTCACCCCCGATCATTTACGAGAGGAAAAAGGAGAGGAAAAAGGGGTCAGGTCCCTTTTCTCCTTTTCTATATCTAACTAAAAAAGAACTAAAAAAGGGACCTGACCCCTTTTTCTATCTTTTTCTATCCAAAACAAAAATCCCGCCTTTTTTAAAAACGGGATAGATCAGATGAGGATCCGATTAAGCGAAAAGGAATCTAACGACTAAGCCAGCTGAAACTCCCACAACAATCAGCGCTAATAACCTAGGAAGTATCGGCAACTTTTTTGACAAATGAGATCCAACCACAAAGACCGCTATACCTGCAGCAAGCACACTCAGATTTATTTTATACTCCCTTTTTCAGCCTAAAGAACTTTCGATTATCTTATCAAGCAGTTGAGGCATAGTCAAACCGGCAACGGAGGCGGCTTTGGGAACAAGTGAATTCGGTGTTAAGCCGGGAAGAGTATTAACTTCAAGTACGTAAACCCCGTTATCTTTTATAATCATGTCTGTCCGAGAATACGCCTTACAGCCTAAAAGTTGATGAGCTTTAACGGCAATCTGCTGAACGTCCTTGGCGATATATTCATCCAAAAAAGCTGGAGTTATTTCGTCTGAATGGCCGGTCTTATATTTGGCACTGTAATCAAAAAATTTGTGGCCCTTTTTGGGCACAATTTCCGTTACCGGTAAAGCGCCAACCGGCTGACCGTTGTAATTATCAAGAACCCCGCAAGTTACCTCTTTGCCCTCAATAAACTCCTCAATTAAAACCTTGCCATCAAGTTTAAAAGCCGCTTTTATAGCTTTTTTGAGCTGATCTTCATTTCTAACTATTTCCACGCCGACTGAAGAACCGTGAGAGCATGGTTTAACTACAACCGGAAAATTAGTGACTTTAGTGACAAATAACTTTAACAAAGCTTGATAGTTCTCTTTACGCCTTATTTTGAGAGTATTTGGAACCTTAAGCCCGGCCAATTTAAATATTTCCCGACTTCTTAATTTATCCATCGCCAAAGCCGAACCGCAAATTCCTGATCCGGTATATCTTGCTCCGTAGTACTCCATCAAAGCTTGGACCTTGCCATCTTCTCCGAATTCTCCATGCAAAGCGTTGAAAACAACATCGCAATTTTTTAACGCATTCGATTCGCTTGTTAGCTTACCTTTCAAAAACCATTTCTTATCCTTTGAAATTCTTATCGGAATCACCTCATACTTCGACCGGTCCAGACTATCAATCACGCTCTGGCCGGTAGCCAAAGAAACTTCATGCTCTGAAGAAGGTCCACCCATTAGAATACCGACTTTGATTTTCTTTATTTTCGTATTACTCAACTTATAATAATCTTTTTATAAATTCCAGTACTTCCGGAAATGGCGGCAAAAACCATAGAGTCAAGTCAACTATAAAAAGAAGGATGATTATTGTTTCAAGAAAGGCATTTCTTTTTTCGGCCAAAAAATTCATGAGCATCTGGGAAATATCGGAAAGATATTTTATTTTTTCATCAAGTATATCGAACCTGTCCTGAAGCTCATATTCAGAGTTCATTCGGTTGTATAAATTTTCCAGTTCTGGAGATTCCCAAACTTCTTCCGGCTTATCGAATAAGGAAAGGTGGGCAACCGCCGTCTGTTTAACCGACAAGGCATTGCCTATCTGACGAAGAAGCTGTTTCTCGGTAAGCAACGCTCGGCCGCTAGATTTAAGGTTCTCGACTATCGTTCCTATCTCTGACAAGCTGGTTTCAATTTCATCCTCATATCTTTCAAGGGCAACGGATTGAGAAAGGACATAAGAAATTATTTTCATCTCCTGAACGCCAAGTTTATCGATAAAAACCTTATCAAAAGTGATCTTAGTCATTTCGCCTCCGATAAGAACTTTTGTTTCTTCGTCGTAATTATAATTTCCCTTTTTGCTTTTGACAAAACCCTGTATTTCTTTCAAAAATTCTACCCGAAGACGAAGAGGGACATCCCAAAAGGTTACCGCCCCAAATTTAGTCAAAACAGCATGCTGGTCTTTTAAAAGCCTGACGACCAGAGGATGATCACGATTTAAATAGGCATACTGCTTGATATTTTCCTGGATTTTCTTGAGGTCAATAGATTCGCCCAGATACACGGTTTCGGCCGAATACTTGACATATTTTGTTTTTGTTTTATTAGGCATGATACTTTTCAAATCTACCATAAAAAGCCAGATTGCAGAAGCACCGTTTTTGTGTTATCATTTTTAAGTCAGTTTCATAAAAATCCGCCCATAGCTCAGTTGGTAGAGCAGCTCCCTTTTAAGGAGAGGGTCGTAGGTTCGACTCCTACTGGGCGGACCATTACCTGACTTTTCTTTAATGCCAAGGAGACCAGATTGGAATTTTCTATGCCTTTCAATCTCAGATCTTATTTTCTCTTTGATGCCGATCTCATCAAGGTCAATCTGGTCCATGAGGCTAGATAGTTGTTCAATCAAATCGTCCTCATTCATCCAGCCTGATTTACAGAATTTATCATGAAATCGGCAGCAGCCGTAATAGACGTATCTATGTATATTGCCATTCTTCTGCTTTTTCCATTTCTCATCGGCAGTGATGCCTGAGCCACATAAGCTACAAGTCATCAATTTGGTAAAGGCGAATTCCTTCCCCTGAGTCCTGATGATGTGCTCTGATAGACTCTCTTGGACTTTATCAAAAAGTTCTTTAGTAATAATCGGGGTATGCTTGCCTTGATACCATTGGCCTCCGCCTCTGGGATACTCAAAGCTGCCATAATAGAAAGTATTGCGAAGAATGATGTAGATATTGCTTACAGTTAAGGGTTTGCCATTTTTAGTCTTGAATTTTATCTCGTCTTTGAGCCAGGCATGTAATCTTCTCCCACTAAACTTTTCATAAGCTACTTTTTCAAACATCTTTTTGATAATAGGGGCTCGATGGGAATCAATTAATACATGACAAGATTCGTCCTTATTCTTTGAGTTGAAATATCCTGTCGGAGCGGTACAGGGCCATAAGCCCATTTCACATCTGGCTCTTAGCCCTCGCTTAACGTTGACTACCTTGTTATCATTCTCGAGCTTGGCCTGGCTCCCCAATATCATGAGAAGAAATTTCTCATTCGGAGAATTGGTAAATCTCTGACCGTAGGTTCGGATCTCAATTAGTATTCCCTGATCCATCAGGTCTACGATTCTGCCAAGATCGCCAGCATTTCTACTAATACGATCAGGTGCCCAAGTAAGTATGCCATTGAATTTTCCCTGTTTTATTTCTTCGATAATCTCATTGAAGATAGGACGAGCACCCGCTTCCTTAGCCGAATGGGATTCTTTCTTGATCTCTATAACTTCAAGATTATCTCTCTCGGCCATAGCCAGCATCTCCTTGATCTGGCTATCAATAGAGAGGACTTGCTGTTCCTCGGACTCAGTACTCTTTCTGGCGTAGAGGCAGTACTTAACTTTAACGACCTCTGGCTGACCCCTAACTTGCCCCGAAAGACCCCTAAATTCCTTGTTTTGTGTATTATCCATACAAGACAAGAGATGACGCAAGGGGCTGGGAAAGTCCAGGGATATTAAGGGCTGAGATTATCTGCCTGATCAATTAACTAAATGCCATAACGACTCAAATACTGACTTCCTAGTTGTGGAGAAACCATCATTTTCCACAACAAATATCATATTACTAAATTTTGGTGATATAAAAGCCACTATCGATTCGGTTATTATTTCGGTAAACGGTAATTTATAAGCTGGCGGTAAAACCTTAGAAACCCTATTCTCCTTAGAGTCTTTAGATATTATTTTTCTTGCATAAGCTGAGTCGGAAATGAGTTGCTTACTCAAAACATTGAGTTTTTTCTTTTTGGCTATTATATCATCAACAATATATTTCTCTTTTACATAATCCAAGAAATTCTCTCCTTGGGTAATTATTCTATATTCCTTTTCTTTCGTATCTAGGATCATATTCCATACTTGCTTAAAGCCACTTGAGCCATATAGAAAATAAACTCTAGGCTTTTTGTTTATATGACCCATCTTAGCTTCTAATAATTTTAGTGAGTCTTCAAAACTCGAGATTCTTTCTTTGACTCTCTTGAGTAGGCTGGCTGGCTGTTCAGCAACATAATAACTCTTTTTGCCAGCTTTAGTATAAACAAGTGCCCCAGCTTCTATTAGCTCATCCAGAATGTAATAAAGGGTTGTTCTCTTAATTTTAGATTTTTGAGCTAGTTGCTGAACCGAGGCTTCTCCTAGTTCTAAAGCAGCAAGGTAAATTTTTGCTGCTTTAGTGGTTAATCCTAGATTTTTAGTAATTTCGATTAGATCTGCCATATCCAGTTATTATAGCTCAAAAGGGTTAGCTAGTCAATTATTGTCGGAAATTTAGACAAAATATGTTGACCAATAGTAATCTCGTTATATACTTACGATAGAATTTTAAAAACAGAATAGGAGAGGATATGAAACTAATACTATTTGGTGGTGTCCAGGGTGTAGGTAAAAGCACCCTTCTGCACTGGCTTGAAAATCAGCCTAAACATAGGATCACATTACTAAATCCAGGCGAATTGTTTAGACGCTATTTCTATAATGAGCAAGTAAAAACCATAGAAGAAATTGAAGAATTGATAGTAAGTGAAATAGAAAAAATGCCTAGTAATTCTGTCCTGGTGGCCCATTGGCATTACGCTGTCCGGCAACCATCAAAATATATACCACAAATTAGTTTTTCAAGACTAAAACGAATTGCAGAAAGTGGTAAAGTCGAACAGATAGTACTATGTTTAGTAGAAGCATCAGTAGATTCTATTTACGAGCGCCGTCTCATTGACCATCAAACTAAGAAACGTGAATTTTCTAAATCATCTATCGAGGAGGAGATCCATATTGAAGAAGAATTTTTGGCCAAGTATCAGATCCTATTCTCTAAAATACTCGGTAGTAATAGGGTTACTACTACTAGGATAAATAATAATGATCTTGGCGTTGCCGAATCGACACTACATGATTTGTTCGGTAAACTATTGAGTTAGCGTACCCATTCGTAGAGGAGAGACTTCTCCTCTTTTTTGTTGTCGAAATTTTCGACAAAATGTATTGATAATTATGGCTTCCGGCTTATTATTAGGGTATGACTATAAAAAACTACATTTTTATTGGCCTTGGGCCTCATGCAAAAAGGATATATTACCCCTTTCTGGAGAAGTACCAGGCCAAATACAATATACACCTAAAGCTACTGATTGAATTAGAAAACCAATCACAAAAAGTGGCTGAATTTTTAAGTCAAAGAAAACTACAGCCCGAAAAAGTATTATATCTCCCAAATAACGAATCGAACCGCATGGGCGGGGTACTAGATGGAATCGCCAAGAAGGAGCTAGATTTACTCATTAAAAATGAAAAAATAGATGGCATTATAATTTCTACCGAACCGAAAGCACACAAAATTTATGCCGAGTGGGCGCTTAAAAACAATATCAATGTTTTAATGGACAAACCGATCACTACTCCAATATACCCAAGCACAAACATTAATTCAGCTAATCAGATATATAAAGATTACATTGATTTAAAAAATCTTCTTAAGCAAAGTAAATCTAAATTTTACATAGTTTGTCAGCGAAGAAATCATAAAGGTTATACATTTGTTAAAAACTATCTAAAAGATTTTATATCAGAATTTGCCATTCCAATATCTTATATTGATATCTACCATGCTGATGGAGCGTGGAGCTTACCACACGAATTTTACAAGGAAAACCATCCTTACAAGTACGGGTATGGTAAACTTATGCATTCCGGTTACCATTTTGTAGATTTATTTGCCTGGATAGTCCAAGCCAACTTTAATCTAAAAACTGCTAAACCCAACTTGGCTAAAATATATACAGCAAGGTTTACACCTAATGACCTTTTTCATCAGATAGACGAAGGAATGCATGACAAGTTTTTTAACCAACCAGCTATAAAGAATTTCTATAAGACATACAATCGGAAAGATTATCAAAATTTTGGTGAGCTTGATGCCTATATTCTTCTACAACTGATGCAAGACAAGAATGTGGTTACAACCGGTTCAATCAACCTTCAACAAAATTCTTTCTCTCGTAGAGGGTGGTTTGATTTGCCAGCTGATACCTACAAGGGTAATGGGCGGGTTCGTCATGAAAGAGTAAACATCCAAGTTTCTCATTTTTTGAACATTCAAGTTCATTCTTATCAATCTTATGAGCCCGGTAAAGATATTACGGAATCGGGCAGTATAGGAAGCGAAGATCATTTCGATATCTTTATTTTTAGGAACAAAAAAGTTGTGGGAGGAGAGGCTTTTCAAAAGATTTCCATCGGACAGGATATGCGAAAAGAGAACAAAAAAGATACCTACTACTTAGGCCACAATGAACAGGCCCGAGAAATAACTTTACTTAACTTTATTGAGGGTAAAAACGATGAATCAGAATTTGAGTATCATGATTTTACTAATCACCTTCTCTCAAAGATATACGCATCCATAGCACGAGGTGTAAAAACGGGTAATGCACAGTTAAATTTTAAAATATAAGATATGACATTATATAAAGTAGAAAAAACTTCCCATATATGGCACAGCTTATTTATAAAAAGCCGGATAAATAAAAATGGGGTGATTGTAGAAGTAGCACCAGGTCATGAACCTAAGATCGGAAATGCTCTTGCTCTTTTAGGATTCAGAGGGACTATTTTTCTGATAGAACCTGATGAAAAAACAGCTTGCGATATAGAAAAAACTTATAGGGATATTTTACCCCAAGCAAAGATTAAAAAGATTGTTAAATCTTTGCAAAGTATTGAAGTAGGAATTGATATTCCTAGGGTTGTGGATGTATTAGTCGCAAGCCACCCTTTTGATGATATGGTTATATCTTATATCATAAACGATACCTCTTTATTTATTAGGGAAAGAAAAGACGGAGAAAATTTATCTAATTCAATTAAAAAACTATATAACAGAATTACAGAGAAAGACTACGAGGCCGGTATAAAAAATACAGTAAAAACCTGGAAAAAATTTATTAAAGAATTGAAACCTAATTACTTTATTGCTAGCCAATACCCAAGCCATACTTTAATTAAAAAGGGGCTTATGAAGCGTCAAAATAGTGGGTTTACCGTCTTAGAACAACTAAAAAGTTTTTACAAAAATTCCTTAAAAGAGCAGCACCAAAATCAGTTATTTGGATATAAAGGAAACCCAAAATGGTGGATTATCGTAAAGAAACCGAGTTCAGATTTAAATTATAAACTAGAACAAAAGCCAATAGCCACACAACGATTAGGTAAATCCATATTTGTTCCTCAATTATCAAAAAGATTAAGTCCCGAGAAATATGAAATTGCTTACATAAACAATAAATATTTTAGAAATTTGGGCTTAAACAATATCTCAAAGCAAATCCAAAACTTTGCAATTGAAGTTGATAATAAAAAATCCCTACTTTCAAAGAAGATAATAACCTACGCTGATCGGCAAAAAGATAAAACGGGCATAGGTCTTAGCGGCAATCAAGGATCTGGAAGAGCAGTTTACTATGGAGATAGTTTTAATGTACTTGGAGTAGGCAAAACAACTTTATGTAAAAGTACTATACCAAGTCACAGTACCGGAAGATTAGAATTAGTGGGAGCGATGAGAAGAATGATTCTATCGAGATGGTTTAATTATTTCACGCAAAAAGCACCTATTCATCCCGCACTTATAGTGCTCAAAGAAACAGCTAAATTTAAATGGAATCCTAATCCAATCCACCTTGCCCTACTTGTACGAATAGATAACGGCAGCTTAGACAGACCTAGTCATGTTGAGTATTCTCCTAAAATTTATGTTGATTTCGAAAAAACCTTAACTGAATATGCAAAACTTGATGCTGAATATTTTGCTTATAAAATGATTCTCGGAGCATGGTCAACAAGTAACTATTCTCTAAATGGCCACGTAATAGATCTTGAATCGGCTTCTTTCGTAAAATATAGGGGTCCTTATAATACCTCGTCGGCTAAATATCCTCACAATCTTTTTGGTTATGAGGGATTTGGTTTTTTAAGAATTTTGGGCCAACTAGCCGATATTAAAAATATAAAGGATCAGACATTAGAAAATCAATTTTACAAAGAAAGAAGCCATCACCTAGCTTACTGCTTTTTGTTACTTCTGGGCATCAAAGATATTATGGCCATCAATTTTTTATCCAAACATCAGAATTATGTAATTGACCTGGCTAATCGATTTGAGGTTTTAGCAAAAAAGATCGCATTACCTAAATCGAGTTTAAATTTATACATAGAAATACCCGACAATGAGGATCCGAGTTTACTTGATATGGCTAACCTTTTTAGAAATCTCCCAAAACTTTACAATGGCCCTAATGCCGAAGCAACGGCCCTCAAATACCTAATAAGAAGGGATGCCCTGTTAAGGGTTATACTAAATAAAAAATTAAATGGACATTCAAATCCAGGCAATATTTTTATTCATGATCAGGCAGTTATAAATCCTGAAAGATTGAGTAATTTTTTGCATGAAATAAAAAGATTTGTTCATTCCGTCTTTGAATTATTGGCACTGCTTGATAAGGAGAGAAGCTTCAGTAATAACTCGGAATGGGAATATCGGCTCATAACGATGAACCACAATTTACCAACAATGTTTGAGCTTAATAATACACTAAAATCATTAGCTGAGGCGTATCGTATTGGAAAAATAAATTCAAAAGTTCTCGGTAAAGAGATAGAAAAACTATGCCAATTGCCACATTTAAATAATACAATAAATCCAATATTTTACGCTAAAAATAACAAAAATCCTTCAGTTCAACAAGTAAGTGCAACACTTCTGGTATCATAGAAGTCTATGAAATATCAGCATTTCTCTATCGAGGAACGAGAGCAAATTCAGTTGAT